>JGI20153J14295_10000729_pt1 | contig 27322 bp, 23 predicted proteins | sample COG_03_FD_14295 | JGI IMG/M metagenome (IMG submission 14295) | reverse complement strand
CCCGAGTGCCTAGACTGCCGGGTGACCAGTCGGGTAGATGACCGGCCCAGTGGTCCGTCGCACCAGTTCAGCCTGTCTCAGGATGAGAAAATCTACTGGGCCTTTGTCAATGGCAAGACCACGCCTTACCAGACCGACATTGGACGGTTCAGCTTTGTCGATCAACAACTCTATGTGCAAACCGATCCTGCCCAGGCCGCGGTCAAGCTAACCGATAGCCTCATAGTAGCGGACTGCCACTATCAACTGCTCTGGCAGGCGCAGCCCCGCGCCAGCGCCATGGCAGCGAACATCAGCGACGAGCGACCGTTCGTGCACTTCCAAGTGCTCTATCGCTGCAACTAGCCCGCCTCCGTTGGCTCGAGCTTAATCTGCCATGACATGGCCAGCCCTACCAAGGTGCTCGCCGTATAGGCTAAACTTCCTAACAGTCTCGATACCCTATTCGATATTCATATTCACCAGCTAGGAACCACCATGAGCGAACATCCCATTATAGCGGCCAATAAACCGATCAAACTGGCTCTGACTGAAGGTCAGACCTATCATCTGTGTGCCTGTGGTCGTTCCAAGAACCAACCCCATTGTGATGGCTCCCATGCCGGTACCGGCTTTAAGCCCAAGGCCTTAACCGCCGAACGCAGCGAAGATGCTTACTTGTGTGCCTGTAAGCACAGTCAAAACTTCCCCTTCTGCGACGGCACCCATAAGCAATTCAGCGCCGAACAGGTGGGCCAAGAAGGTCCCGGCATCGCGGTAAATGCCGCCAATGCCGCGCCGATCGCTATCCCGACCGTGGAAGAACCGACGGTCAGCTTTATTCACCAATTGGCGCGCGAAGGCTTATCGACGCTGGGTCATCACGGCCCAATGACCTCGATGGGCGTGCCCCGCCATACCCTGCCCCATTGGGATGATATCCAAATCATGGCGGCCCAGATGGCAACCAAACCCCTAATGGAGGCGGTGGCCGTCGGCACCGAATTGATTATTGGCCCGCAATGCCAGAAGCCCCTAGTGCTCAAGATGCCTCTGTTCGTCTCGGACATGAGTTTCGGTGCGCTATCGGAAGAAGCCAAGGTGGCCATGGCGACCGGCGCCGAACTGGCGGGCACGGGCATCTGTTCGGGTGAGGGTGGCATGCTGCCAGAGGAACAGGCCGCCAACAGCCGTTATTTTTATGAACTGGCGAGCGCCGGCTTTGGTTACCGGGAAGAATTGCTCAGCACGGTGCAGGCATTCCATTTCAAGGGCGGTCAGGGTGCTAAGACCGGCACAGGCGGGCATCTGCCGGGCAATAAAAATATCGGCAAGATATCCCAGGTACGCAATATACCTGAGGGTCAATCGGCTATCTCGCCACCGACCTTTAAAGACCTGGTCAGCGCCGACGACTTCAAGCGCTTTGCCGATCGCGTTCGAGAACTGACCGGCGGTATACCGATCGGCTTTAAACTCAGCGCAAACCATATCGAAGCCGATATCCAGTTTGCGCTCGATGCCAGTGCCGACTATATCATTCTCGACGGGCGCGGCGGCGGCACCGGTGCGGCACCAGAAATGTTCCGCGACCACATCAGTGTGCCGACCATTCCGGCCCTGGCTCGCGCCCGGCGGTATCTGGATGAGCAAGGCGCGAGCGGTCGAGTCACCCTGATCGCCACCGGAGGCTTACGCGTGCCGATCGACTTCGTCAAAGCCCTGGCCCTCGGTGCCGATGGCGTCGCTATTTCCAACAGCGCCATGCAGGCGATCGGCTGTGTCGCGGCGCGGATGTGTAACACCAACAACTGCCCAACCGGCATTGCCACACAACGCCCGGAGTTGCGCCAGCGCCTGAATATCGACAAGTCGGCGCGTCAGTTGCAGAACTTTTTCAACGCCTCGACCGAACTGATGTCGGTTATGGCGCGCGCCTGTGGCCATAACCATCTCAACCAATTCAACAAGCACGACCTAGCCACCTGGCACCGCGAGATGGCCCTGCTAACCGGAATTAAATATTCTGGCTTTAGCGATATAGGTTAGGCTGTCGAGATAAATCGGAGACCCCTATGAAGTGGAATGACCACCCGGCGCTTCGCGCCTTGCACCAAAGCCTTACGCGCTATATGGCAGAGCATGCCGATGTCGCCGATTGGCAGATCAGAGCCCAATACAGTGAGGGTTGCCAGTCGCTGTTACTGGGTACAGCGGGCAATGCACTGAGCGTATATCAGGATCGTAACGTGGACGATTTGGCCCTGAGCTTGACGCTCTATTGCCCATCGCCCGATGGCACCCTGCTGGGGTCGTCGTCCGGTTCGATCGACCCGCGCGCCAACCTAAACGAGCAACTGGCGTTGATTCACAGCAGTGCCCTGCTGGCCATGAATCCGTTCTACCCCNTAGCCGATAAACCAACGGGTGNCTACCCCAAGGTCGAATCGGGCGATGCCCGCTTGGTCAACCACCTGGGCCAGACCCATGCCGATCTGATTGCCCGTATTGCGGCGCATAGTTTGACGTTGCAGGCTGTACAGATCAATAGCGCCGAACTGTTCAGCAATGTCCACCACCAGCTCTTGCAGAGTTCGAACGGCATCGATGCGCGCAAGGTCAGCACCGATCTGTACTTCGAGGTGGCCATGGAACGGGCCCCAGGCCCCAACGATCAAGAGGTGCTGAAATACTGGCATTTTGTCGGCTTGGACGATGCCGATCTGGAAGCGAAACTCGATGCCGTAGCCATCGAGACGCTGATGACCGTAGCCGCTGAGTTACCGCCCAGTCGCGATCAGGCCACCATCTTGATCGACAGTTATGGCATCAGCAAGCTGGTCGCCGCCCTGGTCAATCAACTGGACGCCGCCAGCGAGTTCGCCAAGGGCCCGCATCTATTGCCGGGCGATTCGGTGCTCACCGGCACGCCCCAGGCGGGGACNGACCAACTGTCGGTGAGCGTCGACCCGAGNTTGGCGCAGATGGCCAAAAGCTCCCCCTTTACCGCCGAGGGTCTGATCGCCCAAAAGGCCGAGGTGATCGTCAACAATCAAGTGCTCACCCAGCTGATCGATGCCCGTATGGCCCATTACCTGGGTAAGGCCGTCAATGGCATTAGCGGCAATCTGGTGGTCAACAGCGGCAGTCTGAGCAAGGCCGAGCTACTCAGCAGCGCCAAGGAAGTGATTGAGATACTCGACTTTTCCTCACTCCTGGTCAACGCCGCCACTCTAACCTGGAGCAGCGAAATCAAGCTCGGTCGACTCTATCGCCAGGGCCAGTTTGTCGCCACACTCAAGGGCGGCATCGTGTCCGGTAATGTGCGCGCCAGCCTGGGCGGATTTAAGTTCAGTGCCCAACGGGTCAAACGTAATACGGTCGGTGGCTATTTTGAAGCGGCCAGCGGGTATGACGGCCCCGAACATATGTTGATTTGGACCGGCATTCAGATTGCCGGTCAGGCGGAGAATTCCTAATATGAGCCAGACCCCCTTAACTCGACCGCCATTGCCGGCCGCGCTGAGCGCGTTACAAAAAACCCTGCAACAGTGCGTGCAGGTACTGGAACAGGGTCGGGAAGCCGACTTCTATGCCTTTGCCTGGTATGAGGAGAAGTTCACCCAGGCCGTTGAGGCCAAACAAACCCTGACCACCAGCGTCACCCGTGACAGCGGTGTGGTACTCCGGCTGATGGCCAATGCGGTGCAGTATGAGGTGGCCACCAATGCCCTCGATGCCGACAACCTCCTCGCCAAGGCCACCGATCTGAGGCACAAGGTCGACGCATTGAACCCGTCCACTATCGCATCCGCCTATGCTCCCCTAACCTGGCAGCAAGAGCTGTTGACGCCCTTGCCCGATGACCTAATGGCCCAATTGCCGGCAGATCTCACGCCGACCACGGCGGTCCATTTTGCCCCGCTGTGCGGCCAGGATCCGGCCCAGGTTGAGCTAAAGCAGTTGATCGAGCGGGCCAAAGACTATCGCCAACAGGCGCTGACGTTGGCCGGCCAAGTCCAGGCCGAACAGAGTGACTACCAGCCCATCGCCGATGTCCGGCTGATGCTGCGGCTGCGCACCACCACCACCGTCTTTGTTGATCGCAGCAAAAGTCTGTCGCAAATATTGCCGGTTACCGTCTTGGCCGGGGCGGGCTTTACCGCCGCCGGTCAATCTGGCCGCATCGCGCTAGGCGGCTTGGGCACGCTGGAGCTGATCCAGTTCGGCGCGACCGAGCTCAATACCCTGGCGCGCACGCCCCAACAACTCTCGGTGGCCGAACGTCTGCGCCCCGGTCGCTACACGGTGATCACCGGCCCGGCGCTATCGGGCATTATTGCCCACGAAGCCTTTGGTCATACTCAGGAAGGTGATACCTGGATGAAGGGCCGCAGCATTGCACGCACCCTGCGCGCCAGCGGCACCCGCGTCGGCAACGATCAGGCCAGCATCGTCAACAACCCAGCCCTATTCAGCATGGAAGGCCAGGCGGCCGGCAGCAACGGCAGCTATTATTTTGATAACGAAGGTCAGCTGGCCCGCGCGCAGACCATTCTCGATCGGGGTCTGCTCTCGACCCCGATGACCGACCTGACCTCGGCGCTCAAGCTGGCGGTGCCGCGCACCGCCAATGGCAAACGGGAAAGCTGGCGTCGCCCCCTGATGACTCGACAGACCAACACCTACTTTACCCCGGGCGATAAGAGCCTGGACGAACTGATTGCCCTGGTGCCAGAGGGCTATTTGGCCGTTGCCCCCAACGGCGGCATGGAAGATCCAAAGGGTGGCAGCCTGACCGCCGGCACCGGTTATTTCGAAGAGATCCGCGCCGGAAAATTAACCGGCAAGTTGCTGATTGGCCCATCCGGTGGCCATATCGAACTGACCGATTCGGTGTTCGATATGCTCGACAACATTCAGGCCAAGACCGATGTTCAGCATCCGGGTCGCGTACCGCCGACCCAATTGGGCGGCTGCGGTAAATACCATAAGGAGTTGGTCGATGCCGGCGTCGGTGGGCCCTATATTCTGTGGCGCAGCGTCGCATGCGGCTAAGCGTGAACAACACGCAGTTCAACTTGGCGGCACTGGCCGACACGCTGCTCAACCCACAGCTGAGTTTTGACCAACGTTGTAGCGCACTCGATGACTTTGCCGCACATTGCGCCGCCGTTACCGGCATCACCCCGGACCGAACCTTCTCGGCCTGGGCTGAAGACAGTGTCTTGACCTCGGGGGTGGCCATTAATCCGGCCGCGGCCGCCTTTTGCATCAAGGACTACCAACGCACCTTACAATTTATCGCCGGCATCCAGGCCGCACTCTGCGCGCTGGACCAACGCTTGCCGGCGCGACCCATTCGAGTGCTCTATGCCGGCTGTGGACCCTTTGCTACTCTATTGCTGCCGCTCTTGAGCCAGTGGTCGGAAGGTCGACTGGACTGCCATCTGCTCGATATTCATGCCCAATCGTTGCACAGCGTGCAGGCGCTGGTGGCCGACTGCCAGCTCGAGGCGATTAATCTCAGCTATCACTGCGCCGATGCCTGCCATTGGTCAAGCGCAGAACGCTTCGATTTAATTATTGCCGAAACGCTGCAAAAAGCGCTCGAACAGGAACCCCAATGGGCGGTGACCGCTAATTTGAGTCGCCTGCTTAAACCCCAGGGTATTTTTATTCCCGAACAAATTACGCTCAACCTATGGGCCGCACATTGGGACCAAGAACAACGCTATAGCCAACGGCAAGATCCCGCCGACTTACCGGCCTTGGTCGACGAATTTGAGCGACACTTTTTGCATTGTGCCGTGCAACTCAGGGCCGACACGGTGTTGTTGCAGCGGCCCATTGCCGATCCCCGAGCACTGGTCGCCCAGGTTGTAGATCTGGGCCAATTCAGCGTTGCCGATAGCATCCCCGCGCATCGATTCGACCTCATCGTGGCCACCACCCTACATATTTATGCGGATATTCATCTGCACGAGTATGATTGCGATCTAACGCGCAGCTATAAATTCTACGACTGGTCACCGCTCGCGCCGGGCCAAAGTTTTCGGGTCTACTACGAATTAGGGCCCTATCCGCGGGTGCGCATCGATCGGCTCGATCGAGGATAGGAATGCCCAGGATGGCGATAACCACCTCCAGCGGAGGGTCTTTTTGTGCGGGCCTATGCACCGATTGGGAAAGCGCACCCGGAGCTGTAAGTGACTATACGACTTAGCTGGAAAGACGAGCGGTGGTTAGATATTGGATCGCAACAGTATGTCGATGCGGATCTCTTCTTGTGACTCAACAGTCTGACGTCGGTCTACAATGCCTTTGAGGCGACGAATGGCGACCCGCACCAAATGGCCAGCGTCCTGGGCAATTACGCCGTCCAGTGACCTATCGCGAAGTGCCTGTTCAGTGAACGGCGTACGCTCATGTGCAATTTTAATGATTGCTGGGTCGATGCCCAATGCTGCGAGAATTGAAAGAGGCATACGGGCTTCAGAAGCCATCACATAAATGCCTATAATATCTGGATTGACCCTTAAATTGATTGCGATAATAGATCGTGCCCGTTCTTCATTGCCATAGGTCTCAAGCGAGGGAAGACCACGTAGGTTGGGGAAGTTTTCATTAATCTCTTTATCGAAACCCAAACGGCGTTCCATGCTATCGCGTGACTGCATACGCTCGGAAATCACCATAATGGAGCCTGTACGCCCACCAGAGCATTGACCAAGTAACAGCCCCGCTGTTGCCCCTGCAGCTTGGTTATCTATGCCAACCCAGTCGGCATCCATTTTGGTTTGGTTTGAGACAAACGGTAATACGGCCACGCCACGTTCTTGCAGGCGCATTATTGCATCGCGGACCTGTGGCGTTTCCGGTGACATAATTGCAACACCGGCGACATCTTTTTTCGCCAACGACGCAAGATAAGTCGCAATACTATGCGGATCATTTTCGTCGATGTATTGAACTTCGCACCACACATGATCGGCAGAATAAACAACCGCAGCCTCTTTTATTCGTTGAATAATTTGCTCGAGGAACTGGCCGCCCGATCGAGGCAAGGCAAAAATAAATCGATAGGTTTGTGACTTGGCTAAATTCGCAGCCTGGAGGTTGCGCACAAATCCCAAGGTCGCGATAGCATGATTGACCCGGTCGACCGTGTTTTGTTTTACCCCTTCGCGCCCATTCAAAACGCGGTCCACTGTGGCAAGGCTAACACCCGCGGCCTTTGCAAGATCTTTCGTGGTAGGTCTGGGCATGGCGTCAAGCAGCCTCATTGTGGCATTTCCTTAAAATTATCCCCTATCTAGCGACCCTCAACAAGAGGCACGCCTTCCTATATAGACCTTATATCACAAAAAATGAGGTACGTGACTAAAAAAGTCCTTGCCCTGACGTACGTACCTCATATAAAGTAAATTCGAGTCAAAGGCGCAGCAAAGGAGTTGAGCCTGACTTTAAACCTTGTGAGGAAACATCTAATGAAAACAAAAAAAATGATGACGACAGTTGCAGCGGGCGCAATCCTTGTTGGTGGCTTATCCACGGCAACCGCAGCAGAAGAGTTAACCCTATGTTGGGCTGCTTGGGACCCAGCGAATGCGCTGATCGAACTAAGCAAAGACTTCGAAGCACAGTCCGGCCACACGATGAATTTTGAATTTGTGCCTTGGACGAGCTTCGCTGACCGTATGCTGAATGAGCTGAACTCAGGTGGCCAACTGTGCGATCTGATGATTGGCGATAGCCAATGGATTGGTGGCGGCGCGGAAAATGGCCACTATGTAAAACTGAACGACTTCTTTGATGCCAAAGGCATCGACATGAATGATTTCATCCCTGCGACTGTCACGGGCTACGCGGAATGGCCAAAAAATACACCTAACTATTATGCCATGCCTGCGTTCGGTGACGTCGTTGGCTGGACCTATCGAAAAGACTGGTTCGAGCGCCCCGAGATTCAAGCAGAGTTCCAAGACAAATATGGTCGCGCGCTTGACGTTCCCGCAACGTTAGCGGAGCTAAAAGATATTGCCCAGTTCTTCCAAGGTCGAGACATAGATGGTACCACCGTTTACGGTGCTGCCATCTATACTGAGCGAGGATCCGAGGGAATCACTATGGGTGTGACCAATGCCCTGTATAACTATGGCTTCCTCTATGAAAACCCTGCAAAGCCTTACGATCTAGAGGGTTTTGTAAATTCCGATGGCGCCGTTGCGGGTCTGGAATATTACAAAGAACTATATGATACTGGCACCCCCCCAGGATCGTCCAACTGGTACATGGGTGAAAACATCGATGCCTTCCGCTCTGGCCAGGTCGCGATGCAGATGAACTTTGCTTTCGTCTGGCCAGGTGTTGAGGCCGACGCTAATGTAGGTGGTGGCAAATCCGGTTACTTCCCGAACCCAGCAGGTCCGGCAGGTCAGTTCGCACAACTGGGCGGTCAGGGAATATCTGTGGTAGCTTATTCAGAGAAACAAGACGCTGCATTGGAATACCTCCAGTGGTTTGCCAAGCCTGAGGTTCAGTCGAATTGGTGGGAGCTAGGTGGCTATTCTGCTCTGCGCTCAGTGGTCGAAGATCCGAATTTCGCAACCAGCCAGCCCTATGCGCAGACCTTCCTAGACAGCATGGCGATCGTCAAGGACTTCTGGGCGGAGCCTGCCTATGCCGATCTCTTGATCGCGATGCAACAACGTTTGCATAACTACGTTATTGCCGGTCAAGGTACAGCCGAAGAAGCGCTTGACGGATTGACTCGTGATTGGACCGAAGTCTTTGAGGATGAAGGTAAACTCTAATCCACTCGGTCTGCTATCAGACCATTTTAAATACTGCCCTCTGGTGGGTCATTGGATCCGCTAGAGGGGCTATAGCATCAAACTGACACCCGCTGCAGATATTCTTCTGCGCATGTAGGAGTACCTTATATGAGCGTTCCCATTTTCAACCGGGCTGCCGCTGCGACGCCCGAAGGGATATCTCGCCGTCTAAAAGGGCTTTCCGATCGGACGATTGCTTGGATATTCGTAGCACCGACCATCTTTCTGCTGCTAGCAGTCAATATCTTCCCGCTGATCTGGACTATCCGACTCAGCTTCACCAATTTTCGCGTCAATAGACCCAATAATGATGTCGACTGGGTCGGTTTACGAAACTATAAACGAATTCTATCTGATCCTGATGTTTGGAACACAATGCAGGCCACGGCACATTTCCTGATGTGGACGATCACTTTGCAGGTGCTAATCGGATTTACATTGGCCTATCTGATTAACAAAAAGTTCAAAGGCAACGACCTGTGGACGACTGTTATTGTCTTCCCCATGATGCTGTCCCCTGCGGTCGTGGGCAACTTTTGGACCTTTCTCTATCAGCCTCAGATTGGCTTATTCAATTATGTGGTGTCCTTCTTTACCGGAGCCGATCCGGCGAGCTTTTCGATGATTGGTGATGTGAATTTGGCACCGTGGGCGATCGTCATTGCCGATACTTGGATGTGGACCCCCTTTGTGATGTTGATTTGTTTGGCCGGCTTGAGGTCGATACCCGACAGCATTTATGAAGCTGCCGAATGTGATCGTGCATCTAAGTGGCGCCAGTTTTGGACAATAACTATTCCGATGGCGCTGCCGTTTTTGATGTTGGCCGTCCTGTTCCGAGGTATAGAAAACTTTAAAATGTTTGATCTAGTGGTTCAACTAACGGGCGGAGGTCCGGGCGATATAACCACTCTAACCTCTATCGACCTCAAACGTGAAGCCTTCGAAAAATGGCGTACAGGCTATTCCTCAGCCTATGCCGTGATCCTCTTTGTCACCGTGTTCGGCCTCGCGTCGATCTATGTCAAAGCCTTAAATAAGGCGAAAGAACGATGAGTTTTTCAGCTATAGAACCAACCAATCGGACCAAGTGGTTCGCAGGCATTTTGGTGGTGAGCTATGCCATCATAACCTTAGTCCCCCTGCTGTGGATCATCGCTACGGGTTTTAAATCCCCAGCCGATTCAATTGCCTATCCACCCGTTGTGATGTTTGAGCCAACGCTGGAAGGTTACGTGAATTTGTTTACCGATCGCACCCGGGCAACCGATGGGATGCTCGAGGACGCAGGGCCACCCCTCACCTGGTACGACCAAATAACCAGAGATCGTGGCACAGTGATATTAGGCCCATCACGCTATGGTGAGCGATTCTTAAATTCGGTTATTATTGGCTTTGGATCCACAGCACTGTGCATGATCCTCGGCACGATGGCGGCCTATGCGTTCAGTCGCTTCAAGGTGCCGATGAAGGACGACCTATTGTTCTTTATTCTGTCCACACGCATGATGCCACCGATTGCCGTGGCGATCCCAATCTACTTGATGTATCGCAATCTCGGATTAAACGACACGCATATCGGGATGATTTTGCTTTATACGGCAGTGAACCTGTCCTTGTCGGTCTGGTTACTAAAAGGCTTCATCGACGAAATACCAATTGAATACGAAGAAGCAGCCCTGATCGATGGCTACACCCGGTTTCAGGCATTCTACAAAGTTGTTTTGCCGCAAGCGGCTACGGGTATTGCTTCGACTGCTATCTTCTGTTTGATCTATGCATGGAATGAATATGCCTTTGCGGTACTGCTAACCTCAGGCACGGCGCAAACCGCACCACCCTTTATACCAACGATTATGGGTACGAGCGGCAAAGATTGGCCTGCTGTGGCAGCCGGTGCCACTATATTTTTGGTCCCAGTCATGGTGTTCACCATCCTATTGCGCAAGCATCTTCTGCGCGGGATCACCTTTGGAGCGGTTCGCAAATGATGAACATAATCAATGGCTTACTACAGCTCCGTCGAGGCCCGTGGGAAATGGTTGCGACCACCCTCATTGTCCTGGGTGTTTTTATGTTGATGCAGCCCTTTGCGATTTGGCTCTACAGTTACTCATTCATTGTTACCCTAACTGGCACGGTGATGTTCATCGTCGTTAGCCATTTCTCGGAGTAAACCATGGCGCAAATTATAATTGAAAACGTCCGCAAAGATTTCGGGTCGTTTAACGCCGTCAAGTCCTCCTCCTTCACCGTTGAGGATGGCGAATTTTTCATGCTGCTGGGACCTTCCGGCTGCGGAAAGACAACGACGCTACGGATGATGGCGGGACTGGAATTGCCGACATCGGGTGAGATCTATATAGACGGCGAAGAAGTGGGTCAAAAGCCTGCGAGTCAGCGAGATATAGCCTTCGTGTTCCAGATGTTCGCACTTTATCCTCATATGAATGTGGGCAAAAACATTAGTTATCCTTTGTTGTCACAGGGCATGCCCAAGGCGCAAGTCAAAAAGAAGGTCCATGAAATTGCCGAGATACTTGGTATCACTGAGATATTAAACAAACCTGTTGGCAGCTTGTCAGGCGGCGACCGCCAGCGTGTGGCACTTGGCCGCGCAATCGTGCGAGATCCTAAGGCATTTTTTATGGATGAGCCGTTGGGTGCTTTGGATGCGGAGTTTCGCGAGCATATGTCTGAGGAGCTCCGCGCGCTGCATGATCGAATAGGGGCCACGACCGTCTATGTAACCCACGACCAGCTCGAGGCCATGCAGATGGGCGACAAGATTGTGGTTATGAACCATGGCTCGATCGAGCAGTTTGGGGTGCCGCAAGATATTTATGACTGGCCCGCCAGCAAGTTTGTTGCACAGTTTCTTGGCTCGCCGCCGATGAACTTACTCGAGTTTAATGGCATGGTCGATATCGGCGCTAAACAAGTCCGCATGGGCGATATCACAATGGATATTCCGCCTAGTTTAGAGGGTGCTAACGGCGCCTTGTCGTTCGGTATTCGACCAGAGCATGTCAAGCTTGATGACAGCGCTCGTTATCGCGGCCGTGTGAAGGCTGTTGAATACCTCGGCACAACTCAAATCGTCTTGCTGGACACACCCAATGGCGTGCTCAAGGCCCGGTTGCCGAGCTCAGATCCGGTCACTATAGGGGCAACAACGGGGATGATCTTTGATCCACGAACCATCACCCTGTTTGATTCTCAGACGGGCAAAGCGCTCCGCTCGCAGGCAAATCAAGGAGTGTTGACTCATGGCTGAAGTTATATTAACCGACGTATCTAAATCATTTGCGGCAGATGTGGCACTGGAAAATGTCTCGATGACGGTTCCAAATGGGTCATTCGTGGTGCTGCTCGGGCCAACAGGCGCCGGCAAAACAACAATACTGCGCATGGTGTCTGGACTGGACCAGCCTGACCAGGGTGCTATCAGCATCGGTGGGCGGGATACCGCGGGACTGACGCCCGCGCAGCGTGATGTGGCGATGGTCTTTCAGCAGTATTCTCTGTACCCCCACCTGACTGTCCGCCAGAACCTTGAGTTTCCCCTTAAGTCCCCAATTCTGCGCACCCCACAGGCCGAGATTGATCGTAAAGTGGGTGAGGTGGCCGAAATATTACAAATCAGTCACAAACTCGGAAATAAGGCCACAGCCCTTTCCGGTGGTGAGATGCAGCGGGTGTCTATTGGTCGAGCGCTGGTGCGGAACCCAGCAGTTTATTTGATGGACGAACCGCTAAGTTCTCTGGATGCAAAACTGCGCTCAGACCTGCGAATTGAAATTAAAAGCATACAAGCAGATTCCGGGGCGACCCTCCTCTACGTGACCCATGATCAGATCGAAGCTATGACTATGGCGACCCATGTAGGGGTTTTAGACAACGGCAAGCTGGTGCAATTTGGCAGCCCGCGCGAAATCTATGAGAACCCGGTCAGCATGTATGCTGCCAGCCGACTGGGTCAGCCTCGCATCAATCTGCTGCCAGCAGATGTATTTGCCGGCGCGCCACATTCTGCCACCCATATCGGCCTGCGGCCTGAGCAGATAGTGCAAGGCGAGGGTGAGGAGAGCTTGGTCCAACGGGTCGAGCATCTGGGTGATCAAACACGCCTGCATCTAATGTTCAGATCTCATAATCTAATCACCGTGACGAACTCACACACCACATTAAAACGCGGCGATGTTGTAAAAATTCGCCCTGACAAACCATTTTACTTCGACGCTAATGGCGCTCGTTTGGCTTAAGGAACAAGGGCTATGAAACAGTTTATTAACGCAAAAGAAAATATGGTAACCGAGGCCATCGATGGCGCGATCGCCTCCTCTGGCGGCGCCCTGACTCGACTGGATGGCTACCCACACTTACGTGTCGTCGTACGCGCAGACTGGGACAAGACCAAGGTTGCCTTGGTCTCTGGCGGGGGCTCCGGTCACGAACCGGCCCATGCTGGTTTCGTGGGCGCCGGCATGCTAACGGCAGCCGTCTGTGGGGATGTGTTTGCATCGCCATCGGTCGCTGCGGTGCTCGCAGGCATTCTTGCAGTTACCGGCCCGGCTGGGTGCTTATTGATCGTCAAAAACTACACTGGTGACCGATTAAATTTTGGCCTGGCAGCTGAGCGGGCTCGGGCCTTTGGCTATAAGGTCAGTATGGTCATTGTCGATGATGACGTCGCCCTGCCGGATTTACCACAGGCCCGCGGATTGGCCGGGACCCTGTTTGTCCATAAGATCGTCGGCGCCATGGCTGAAAACGGTGCCACTCTGGCAGCTTGCACATCGGCAGCACAGCGGGTCGTTAATGGTTGTCGCAGCATCGGCATGTCGTTGGATACTTGCACAGTACCCGGGTCGGTAAAAGAAGACCGTATTCCCGAAGACATGGCTGAATTGGGCCTTGGCATCCACGGCGAAGCAGGCGTGCAACAGGTATCTTGCTTAGGCGCACAAGACGCGGTGGCAAAGGTCGTTGATAAGTTGTCCGTGACCCTGCCCAATACACCCCATGTCGTGCTGGTCAATAATTTTGGCGGCACGTCGGTACTCGAAATGTCAATTCTGACTCATGATTTATTGTCTTCGCCCATCGGTGAGCAGGTTCAGTTAATTGTCGGCCCCGCCTCGATGATGACGGCGTTGGACATGCACGGGTTTTCGATATCGATGATGGAGCTGGCGGAAGGCGATGCGGCCTTGCTTGCCCAGCCGGTCAGCTGTGCCGGTTGGCCGGGCTGCCATAGGGTGCAGGCGCCTGCTCTGCTGCCGCTGCCGGATGGCTTGTCACCCATCCGCTCGCCTGCCTCGGCACACCCCCCAACCAAGGCCTTTTTGACTGGCTGCTGTGAGATTTTAATAGCTTCTGAAAACGATCTTAATGCCTTGGATGCTAAGTCGGGTGATGGCGACACGGGCTCGACACTGGCAGGGGCCGCTCGCGCTTTAATCGAGGCAATGGATACTCTACCCTTGGCCGACCATACCCAGTTGTATCGAGCGATTGGGTTAGAGTTAAGCCAGACCATGGGTGGCTCATCAGGGGTATTGCTGGCGATATTCTTTGCCGCGGCCGGTGATGCGTCTTCGTCTGGTTTACCGATGCGCGAAGCGCTGCAAGCAGGCCTGGATCGGATGCGCCAAATTGGTGGTGCGAATCCCGGCGATCGCACCATGGTGGATGCCTTAGTGCCCGCATTGGATGCCCTGTCCGATGGCTTGCGTCATGCTGCCAGCGCAGCACGCGCGGGGGCCGACTATACCGCGACGCTGAGCACGGCCAAGGCGGGGCGTTCTGCCTATGTCAATGCAGAACAGTTGATCGGCCACGTGGATCCCGGTGCGGAAGCGGTTGCGCGCTTGTTTGAGCACTTGGCGTCATAATGCCATTAGGGTGATGAGGCTTTGTTATTGGGTGTCAAACCAGTGGGTCGGTTGGGACCCACTGGTTTGGCCGGCATCGATTAGCGCCGGCTTCGCTGGGGGATATGGACAGCATGAAATGCTAGGTATCAAAGCGGTGCCTTATTTACAGCGCGCAATAACAGGTTAAGATAGACAATCGCTTGTCGTCAGAGAGACCCCTCGCATGAAACTGCACCAACCTAAGCCGATCAATTTCTATCCTGTGGAATACATCCAAGGCTCCCTACCGATGGGCGGTTTTGTCGATAACACGCCGATCTATGCGGTCGTCCCAAGTCCAGAACTTATAGCGCCAGCGCAATGGCTCAACAACACCAGTCGCCATACCATCACCTTGGCCGATAAGCTTGCTTTCACGATCGAAAACGTCCTATCCGATGCCGAGGCTGACGCCATTATTGCCTTGACAGAACAGTTGGGTTATCGCGATGAGGCCCCTGGCATTCAAACCCCGCCAGGTATGCGCATGAACAAGTCCGTGCATTGGTTGGCCGATGAGACTTTTTTGGCCACCCTCTTTGAGCGCCTGCGACCCCATCTGCCGCCGGCCTTAGACGGCGACACCTTGGCAGACAGGCTCAGTCAACGGATCAACATGTACAAATACGACCAAAACGACGTCTTTAATCGCCATATAGACGGTGACTGGCCGGGCTATGGCTTAAGCGCCGACCAACAGTCCATGGTGCAGTGGACCGGCATGTGCTCCAAACTGACCATGTTGCTGTACCTCAACGGGCCAGAAGATGGCGTTCAGGGTGGCCAGACCCACCTCTACCAAAATGATGGCAAACGGTTGTCGATCACCCCTAAAAAAGGTCGCGCTTTGTTTTTTCGACACGGGCATGGCTCTAATTCGGTTTTGCATGAGGGCGCCAAGGTCTTGGGTAGCACCAGCAAATATGTCGCCCGGGTTAACATCCTCTACAACAGTCGATATTAACTTGCACCCTAGTAGCCGACGGCGTCAGTCTTGCACGGTCTCAAGGGCATAAACCTCGTGGCCGTGATCTAAGCTCCACTGCTTTAAGCAGTGCATAACCGGCTTCAAGGTTCGGCCCAGATCGGTCAAGCTGTAGCACACGGCGAAGGGTTTCAGGCTGAGGACTTCACGGACCACCAGACCGGCCTGTTCCAGTTCACGCAGCTGTTTGGTTAGAATGCGTTGCGTGACGCCCGGCATTTGCCGCTGCAACTCATTGAAGCGATAACACTTATCGAACAATAGGGTCAGAACGATACCCTTCCATTTGCCACGTATAATTTCGAGCGTATTTTCCACCATACAACCGAGATTACAGTCATAATCCTTGTGTTTCTTCATCGGAAATCCCTACCCTTAGGTTGCTCAAAATTATTTTTTTGAATAGAATTATTCCTGTCTTCGCCAGCATCAATAAATCATTTTGAATTACTAAACCAGCCGAATACTAAACTATTTTACATCAACCTCCCTCGTCATCAACCGCCTCACCCATCAAAATATATATAAACCGATTTATTTTAAGTCTAAAAATTACCTATCAAAAAAAACCATAATAAACCAAGAACAAAAAATCTTCTAAAGGGCACCTAAATGTAACCTCATATCAATTTTGTGCCTAATTTACATCCACAGACGCCACCCTATAATTAAAAACAAGCAGGCAGTTAATTGCACAAGACTTATCAATCAAGAGGAACGCCCTATGACAATTATTAGCTTGTACTTGTATCGACCGGCTAATAGTCCACTTTATTTTGACAACCAAGAACCACCCCCTACCCCACCATGGCGAATAGGACGGCTAACAACCTTAGGCTCTACAACGAAAATCGCCAACACAGATCAAACTAAACTGGGTAACTAAATACCGCCACTAGCACCACCCATCAACCATTAAATTTTTGTGTCATTTGCGCCCCGCAAACGACACTAGGATAGGGAATTTAACATGACACTTTTGCATACTATGTTACGGGTTCGGGATTTAACGAAAACACTGACATTTTTTCACGCGCTCGGTATCACGGAAGCGCGGCGAATCGACGAAGCCAATGGTCGATTTACGTTGGTCTATCTAACCGACAAGGCGGGCACCTTCGAGATCGAACTCACGCACAACTGGGATCAAGATAAGGACTACCTCAATGGCGACAATTTTGGCCATATCGCTGTCGGCGTCGACAACATCTATGAGAGCTGCGAAACATTAATGGCTCTGGGTGCCACCCTGGCGCGTCCGCCACGAGATGGACGCATGGCCTTTATAAAAACGCCCGATAACATCTCGATTGAACTGTTACAACAAGGACCTATTAGCGCACCAGGCAAACCCTGGAATGAAATGCCAAACATCGGCACCTGGTGAGCTATCTTNTGGAGAAACAGTAATGAATAAGAATGTAAAGATGATCGTAATGGATCTTGACGACACCCTGCTAAACGACGACCTGGTGATCAGTGACTATACCAAACAAGTGATCAGTAATGCCCAGCGTTCCGGCATCAAAATAGTGATCGCGTCGGGTCGGCCAACGCCGGCCATTTTACCCTATGCCCAGGAACTTAGGCTGGCGGACTACAACGGCTATGTTATTTCCTACAATGGCGCGATCGCCCATCGCTGCGATACCAATGAAGAAATATTTCGTTGCACCCTTACCTGGGACAATATTGATCTGCTCACGTCGGTCTATAAGGAAAAATCCGCCGCCTTTATCCACACCTATATCGACGATCGAGTGGTTACCCCCGAACACAACCCCCACACTGATTTCGAGGGCCAATTAACGGGCATGCCGGTGGTCAAGGTGGACGATTTCCGCGCACAGATACAACAAGAAGTAGTCAAGATTCTGTTGTTAGAAGAACCAACACGGTTGAAGCAAATTGAGGTTGAGCTGCGGCCTTTAATCGGCGACACCATGAGCATGAATATCTCTAAGCCGTTCTTCCTTGAGTTCACCAACAAGCGGGTCGACAAGAGTAAGACAATCGATTTCCTTTGTGGGTTGGAGAACATTAATAAGCAGGATGTCATGGCGATAGGCGACAGCTACAACGACATCACCATGATTCGGGACTGCGGTTTGGGCGTGGCGATGCTCAATGGCCCGATGGATGTCAAAAAATATGCCGCACACATTACCCATTGCAACAACACAGACGGCGTAGCCACCGCCATCAATCGCTTTGCGCTAGCGGTCTAGTCGCTATTCCCAGGGAGCCACACAATGATTAAACGCACCAATGATTTTAACATCAATATCCGCACTAACCTGAAGGCCGGTGTCGGCGACATCCATATAACCGAATTTATTGATAGAGAAGAGATGATCAATTGTCGACTCCTGTGCGAACAGGTTGTGCCCGTTGGCGGTAGTATCGGTCAGCATATCCACAAGTACGAAACCGAATTCTATTTGATCCGCAAGGGCTTGGGCAAGGTTATCGAGCAGGACGGCAGCCATGAGGTGGGCCCGGGCGATGTGGTGATAACGGGCCACGGTGAAATGCACAGCATTGAAAATATTGGCGCGGAAGATTTAGTCATGACCGCCATTATCGTTACCCATTAGAGCGCAGCGGCGGGTCCCATCCTTAGGGGCCGTTTGGACTCGCCTTCGCCAGACCTTTTCGCTAGCAAGCAAAAAATAACCAGGACAAATCCCATGACGGCAAATCCCCTCACCTACGCAACCGAAAAACAAAAGATGCTCGCCAATCAGTTTTATAAACATCTCGATGCCGAACTCACTCAAGAACGCGATCGGGCCGCGGAACTAACCTATGATTTTAATCAGACTCGCGCTATTGAAAACGACCATCGTCGTGAAATACTCACACAATTGCTCGGCGCCCAGGGTGAGAACTGTGAAATAAAGCCGCCCTTCCGCTGCGATTACGGTTACAACATCGAACTGGGTCACAGGGTTTTTGTGAATTACGGCTGCATCATTTTAGACTGCAACCGAGTAGTTATTGGCGATGATACGCTGCTCGCGCCGGGTGTGCAGATCTCCGCCGCCTACCATCCCACCGACTATGAGCCTAGACGGGAAAAGCTGGAGTCGGCCGCGCCAGTCTTTATTGGTAAAAATGTCTGGATCGGGGCCGGTGCCATCATCTGCCCGGGGGTCAGCATTGGCGATAACACCACCATTGGTGCCGGCAGCGTGGTCACCAAAGATATTCCCGCTAAGGTCTTAGCGGTTGGCAACCCATGCCGGGTGATCCGCCAACTGGCATCCGAACCACCCCGGTAAATTCGTCAACAAACTAATAGGCCAAGCACCGTGACACATTTTAGCGAACTGAGCGAATATAAAGAAATCAAGCAAACCACCATCACCCGGAACGGGCCCAATAACAGCCAAACCGAAGTGACGCGAGAAGTCACCGAACGGCGGGTCGAACGCACCGACAGAACCGGCTCTGGCGCCAAGGCGCTGCTCCAAACAAATGAACAACCCGGCCATGCCTTTATTCGCGGCGTAAGCCATATCAATATAGGGGTCACCGATCTGCCCCTGGCGATTGATTATTACCAGCGGCTGTTCAATGTTACCCCGGTGCGAATATTTGAGCAGTTCCGTAACATCGGTTTTGCCCAAGCCGCGGGGTTTTTGGATCAGCCAGAACAGGTGTCGGTGAGCATCGCCTTTGTGGAGATTCCTGGTACCGGGCTAACCTTGGAGTTGATGCAATATCACAACCCGCCGGCGCAAAAAGTTGTCCGCGCCTATAAGGTCAATGCCGTTGGCGGTGTGCGCCATATAGCGCTCAAGGTGGTCGATATCGATCTGGCCTTCGCGCATGTAAAGAGCCTACCGGAAAACCAGCTAATTAATGCCTCACCGGAATACAAACCGTTCAAGATTGATCCGATTCAGGCCAGTGAATTCCGCCTATACGATCCAGATTTGGAGGCCGACAAGGCCGAGAAAGACCAGGTTTGCCGGATTGTCGGCAACATCCGTTACTTCTATTTTATCGACCCCCATGGCGTGCAATGGGAATTTGAACAGGGCCACGCCGGCATAGGAACAGACACAGGTCCAGAACCAGAACCAGACATAGACGCACAGAACGGCGAATAGTGTCACCAGGGCTCAAACTGAACTCAGAGCATGACCGCAGGCGGTTTAAGGCGATTGAGTCAACCGCCATCAATGCGCTGTAGGGCTCGGGCCTAAAGCCGTGGTGCCGAAAACGCCCTAAAGTACGAATTTAGCTCCCACTGTGCGAAATTATTCGCCAGCTTTGGCGCCAAAGCAGCGTACACTTGCCGACCCCCTTATTCAGTGAGCTCGATTGTGTTGCGAAGTTACCTTAATCTCTCCAAACAATATTGGCCGATGCTCAGTTTCGGTCTTATCGCAGTCTTTTGGGGCAACTTTGGCCAGTCTTTTTTTCTGAGCTGGTATGGCGCATCGATTCAGCAGCAACTGGGACTGTCGGCCACCGCCTATGGTTCAGCCTATTCCAGTGCCACCCTGGTCAGCGGCCTATGCATCATGGCCATGGGTGGTCTGATCGACCGCATCCGCCTACAGACCTTTGTGCTCATAGTCGGGGCGGGCCTCTGTGCCGGGGCACTCTTGATGTGGCAGGTGTCCAGCCTACCGATGCTGATCGTGGCCTTCTTTATGTTGCGCTTTTTTGGTCAAGGCCTGTTGCCCCATACGTCAGCGACTACCATGGGGCGCTATTTCGGCCGCAATCGCGGCAAGGCGATGAGCATCGCCAACACCAGTGTCGCACTCGGTGAGATGACCCTACCGGCTCTTACGGTCTGGTTGATCGCACTGCTCGGCTGGCAATCGATCTGGCTGCTGATCGCCGCTACCGTGCCGTTGGTATTCTTGCCACTAACATTCTGGTTGTTGCGCCGCGCGGGTCCGCCAGAAATTGCCGCGCCAACGGTCGATACCGGTGACACCCCAGCCCGAGTGGACGGGTCGCGCCGCACCCTATTGCGGGACGGTCGCTTTTGGCGCGTACTGCCACTGGTATTGGCGCCGCCCTTTATCGTTACCGGTGTCTTCATCCACCAGGGATCGATCTTGGCGCAAAAGCACTGGAGTCCAGCCCTGTTTGCGCTTGGTTTTGTCCTCTATGGCGCCGCTCACTGGGGCACATCGATCGTCACCGGCGCACTGGTCGATCGCTACAGCGCCACCCGAGTGGTGCGCTTTATGGGGGTACCCTATATCGTCGGCCTGATCGCCGCCGGCCTGTTTGAAGGCAACGGCCTGGCTTTTGTGCTCATGGCCTCGATGGGCATCGGTATGGGCATGATGGGCCCGATCGTCGGCTCTATTTGGCCGGAGATATACGGCACTCGTAATCTGGGCAGCATCCGTTCGCTGATCACCTCGGTCGGCGTTCTCAGCACCGCCGCATCACCGATCCTGTTGGGCTGGTTAATCGACAGCGGCTATTCAATCAATAATCTATTGTTGAGTCTGGGGGCCTATGCCCTGCTAGCAAGTGTGTTGAGTCTTTATGCTTATCGACCGGCGGCGGTGAGACCCAACTAATAGAATAGATCGCCAGATAAATCCATCACTGGCTATTTCAATGCCAGCTAGGTACTTTTTTGGGTCTGTCTTGGCTTTGGGTCTGTCTTGGCTTTGCATCAGCGCTGCTTGCAATGGCTTCTTATAAATCGTACTCTGTCGACAGTTGACAGAGATAACACTGGTTGAGTAAATGCCTCAGACCCTTTTTGATGAAAAAATCAATGACCTAAGAACCCAGTCGCTGGGTACCATCATTGAGCACAGATTAGAGCATATGATTCTCGACGGTGAAATTCAGCCGGGCGAGCGCATTAATGAGAGCAGCCTAGCGCAATCGTTCGGCGTGAGCCGAGCACCGATTAGAGAGGCTTGCCGCAAACTGGCGCAGTATGGTCTGGTCGAGAACCGGGTTGGCAAAGGATCCTTTGTTTGCCAGGTCGACCTCAGCGTGGTCATTGAATTGTATGAGATTCGCGGCATGTTAGATGCCTATGCGGTTGAACAGGTCTGTTTAAAAGCCGACCAGGCTATGATAGACACCCTGGCCGGTCGTATAGAGGATATGAGGATTCTGGCCAAGCGAGATACGGCAGCGGAATATCTGCTCGCCAACTTAGCGTTTCATATGCTCATCGTTGAATACGCCTGCAATAAGTCTTTGGTGGATATCTATCGAGGGGTTTTTAAGAAGCTCACCCTGTTTCGCAACGAGACCTTATCGGTAGCGGACAGGCGACAGATCTCCATGGGTCAGCACGAACAGATTTTTCAGGCCATTTCGGATCGTGACGCTCAAGAGGCTTCTCGATTGGCTAGAAATCACGTTGAAGAAGCAAAAAATGTATTATTGGAACGTCATAAGTAATTAACCCTATTCAAAAGCCGGCAGCATCGAGGTGCCGGTTTTTTTTCGATCCATTTAATCTGTCGACAGTGGACAGATGACAGAATTTACCTAAGAGCATTGCGATTATGGCTATACAACAGAACCCCTTTGCGGAAGTACCGGCGCACAGCACCATCACAGAAGCCGCTGCGGCCTTTATTGAGTCGGTCACCTTCGAGCAGATCCCGGACGACGCGCTCAACATTGGCACCCGCTGCCTAATGGATGGTTTAGGTCTATATGTCGCCGGGTCCAATCATGAAACGGCGACCATCCTCGCACAGATGGCTCTGGATCAAGGTGGCCGCGCAGACGCACTGCTGCTCGGCGCAGATGGCGTGAAGGTGCCATCGCCTATTGCGGCGAGAGTATTGGGTACCGCAGGGCACGCCCACGACTGGGATGACTCTCAGGTCAGCGTAGACCCAGACCATGTCTACGGCTTACTCACCCACCCAACCATTCCGCCGCTGACGGCCGCTCTGGTGATGGCACAGCAGCTCGGCCCGGTGACTGGCAAAGACTTTATGTTGGCCTTCCTGACCGGATTTGAAGTTGAAAGTAAAATATCGGAGTGGATGTATTCGCAACACTATAAGCGCGGCTTTCACTCCAGTGGCACGGTGGGCACCTTCGGCGCCTATGCTGCTGCGGCCAAGCTGCTGAAGTTAAACGGCGATCAGTTGCGCCATGGTTTTGGCTTGGCGGCGAGTTTTGCGGCCGGCATTCGCTGTAACTTCGGCACCATGACTAAGCCCCTACACGTTGGCCGTGCTTCCGAAAATGGCGTCACCGCCGCGTTGATGGCCGCAAAAGGCTTCACCGCCGATAAGCACGCCTTGGACGGTCCGTGGGGCTTCTTTGCGGTACACGGTGGCGGCCTAACCACCCACAAGACCACCGTCGAGAACTTCGGCCAACCTTGGACCATCGTCAGTCCTGGGGTCAGCATCAAGCCTTACCCCTGTGGTGTTTTAACCCACCCGACGATCGACCTGATGATTAAGCTGGTCGTCGAGCACGATATTCAACCGGACGACATTGAGTCGGTAATCATTCGCGCCGGTTCCAACATCTTGAATCCCATTCGATACCCCGTCGCCAGCAACCACCTTGAAGCCAAATTTTCATTACAGGCAGTGCTGTCGATGGTCGCCTTAACGAGGCAGGCCGGTAAATTGGAATTTGAAGACGATTTCGTACAAAGCGCTGCCATGCAAGCCATGCAACGTCGAATGAAAACCCAGTTCGATCCAGAAATTGAAGCGAAGGGCTTTGACAAGATGCGCTCCTCAATTGAGATCGTACTGAACAACGGGTCAACCTTTGGCGGTGACGCAGATGAACGCTACCGCGGCGGACCAGAGTTCCCACTCACAGACAATGAAGTAAAAGATAAGGTTAGGGCCTGCTCTAAAGGCACCCTGACGCCGAGCAACATTGAAGCGCTAATTGACAGCGCGGCAACTATCTTAGACCAAGACGATGTAAGTCTGCTCGCAAGGCTTATCCAGGCAGGTTAAACAGATAGAACATAGAAGTGTACAAATACAACTTCAATCTAGGCACAAAAACAACAAAAGAGAGAGGAAAAAGCATGAAATTGAAATCAATAATCACCGCAGGTTTTTTATCCGCAGGTATTTTGTTTGCCGCACCGGCATGGGCCGAATACCCTGAAAAGCCAATCACCTTGGTGTGCTGGTCCAGTGCTGGATCGGGTCACGACCTGATGGCACGAATGATTGCCAAAGTTGGTGAAAAATACATCGGTCAGCCAATGGTCGTGTTAAACAAATCCGGCGGTTCTGGTAAGGTCGCGATGTCTTATGTCCTGAATCAAAAGACGGACGGCTATGTTGTTATGACCAACACTCGCAGCATGACCACGTCATTACGCGGTGCTTCAGCAGGCCTCAGTGCAGACGATTTCAAATTCGTCAGCCGTGTGGTACGCGATCCGTTCCTGATCACCGTCGCCCAGGACAGCCCGTTTAATGATATAGGCGATCTAGTGGCCTATGCTAAGAAGAATCCTGGCGTCTTGACAGTGGGCGGTTATGAAACCAAGTCCGTTGACGAAAGCCTGATTCAAGATCTTGAAGCAGCAGCCGGCATCGATCTGAACTACATTCCTTATAAGGGTGGCAAAGAGCCAGTGGTAGCCGTCTTAGGTGGCCATATCGAGGTTGCGATCGCTAACCCAAGTGAAATGATGACCAACTTTAAAGCGGGTTCATTAAAAGTTCTTGCTTTGGCCAGTGACTCACGCTTTGCGCCGTTTGAATCGGTACAAACTTTGAGTGAGCAGGGTTATGAAGTTGTCACAGAACATTGGCGTGGCGTTATGGCGGCCGGAAACGTGCCTGATAATGTTGTCGCGACATTAAACGACATGTTAGCTAAGGTCGTTGTTGATCCAGAGTTTGTCACATTCATGGAAAATGCCAACATGTACAATGGTTACATGGAATCTGAGAAATTTACCGGATTGGTTAAGAAACAGTCTGCGATGTAGTAGAAAAATTGGGGGCAAATATTTGCCCCCAATTATTAAGGAAACCGCAATGCCTAATTCAGTTATAAATTTGACTGCCGATCGTTACTTTTCGGCAATCCTCGCACTCTTAGCGGCCATTTTTTTTGTCGTGATTGGTGGCAAGGCGGATCCTGGGTCGGCGGGCAATCTATCGGCCTCAACCTATCCACGAATTATCCTGTCCGTTATTATCTTAATTTCAATTTACCTAGCCTTTAAACCGACTAATGCCCATGCCAGCAAGGCAAAATTATCGTTACCCGGTATTGTCAGCATTCTATTAATGGCCATTTATATTGCGTTATTAGAGCCTATTGGCTTCTTTATTCTGACGCCCATCTTACTTATTTTACTACCTCTTTTAGCAGGATTTAGATCCTACCGTTGGATACTGATCAGTGTGTTATGTGTAACCCTGACCATCTACGGCGTCTTTGTTCTGGTTTTAAACATACCGTTGCCACCGGGTCTATTGGGAGATTAATGCATGATAGATAATATTTTACTCGGTTTTTCAGCTATCTGGTCCGTTCCGGCTATTTTTGCCATTATTATGGGCGTCCTAGTGGGCATTTTATGCGGTGTTCTGCCCGGTTTGAGCGCCTCCACGGCCGTTGCGCTGATGGTGCCCTTTACCTTTGGCATGGACCCCTTAGTGGCAATTCTATTACTGGTGTCGGTTTATTTAGCCGGCGAATACGGCGGTTCCATTACCGCTATTGCCATTGGTACGCCCGGCACGCCAGCCGCTGCCGCGACTATCTTAGACGGCTATGAACTGACCAAACAGGGTAAGCCGGGCTTGGCCCTAACCACCTCGGTGGTGGCCTCCAGNATCGGTGGCGTTATTGGCGCGTTGGTTCTGTTTGCTTTTTCCGAACCCTTGGCTAAAGTCGCGCTATCGTTTGGCGCTCCGGAATATTTTGGTTTGGCCGTCTTCGGTTTAGCCATTATTGCAAGCTTGGCCAGTGAAAATCTGATGAAGGGCTTCCTGGTATTGTTTATCGGCTTGGCCTTAAAAACCATTGGCCTGGACACCTACACCGGCGAAGAACGCTTTACTTTTGGCATAGCGAAGCTGATGGATGGTCTAGGGTTTATCCCGGCGCTTATTGGTCTGTTTGCGATGGCCTCTGTTTTTACCGGGCTCGAGAAAGAGATGGGCAACGTGAAAAAAATCGTCCTATCCTATGCCATGCCGTCAGTTCGAAAACTGGCCAGCATGTGGAAAGTCTACCTGCACAGTTCGTTGCTTGGTGCGGTGATTGGTGTGTTACCCGGCGCCGGTGCCACCGTTGCCTCGTTTATTTGCTATAACGAGGTGAAACGCTTCGCTAAGAATAAAGACGAGTTCGGTAAAGGCGCGTTAGAAGGTGTAGCGGCACCAGAGGCCGGCAACAATGCGGTCGTGGGCGGCTCGTTGGTACCGCTTTTGACCCTCGGAATACCCGGATCGGCCACGGCTGCCGTCTTGGTGGGCGCATTGATGTTGCACAACATTCAACCCGGCCCGCTATTGTTTCAGACCAACGGCGACATAGTGTATGGCATATTTGCCGGCCTCATTGTGGCCTGTGTTGCGCAGCTGGTGTTTGGCCTAATCGGCGTACCGCTGTGGGTTAAGGTTATCTCTGCCCCCAAGCCACTGTTATTATCCGTGATCGCGACCATCTCGGTGATCGGTTCCTACGGGTACAATAATAATATTATCGATGTTTGGGTGATGTTCGGTTTCGGCATCTTTGCCTATATTCTGAAGAAGTTTGACTATCCCATTACCCCACTAGTACTGGCGCTGGTGTTGGGCGGTTTGCTTGAAGAAAACTTTCGCAGAGCGTTGATTATCTCACGCGGTGATTATTGGATTTTTCTCAACCACCCAATAAGCTTAGGTTTACTGACGGCCGCTGTTTTATCTCTATTTAGCCCTCTGGTATTGAACCACTTTGCTCACCGGAAGGAAAAAAGTGCCAAGGATACGGTAACAGACTAAGGCATTGGCCTGAGTCTAAATAATGGAAATGTATTTATGATTCATTGTGTTATTCCAGATGACTACCAATACGCTACACGGGAATTCAATTTCCTCAACAGTAACGCACAGATACAGACCCAGAGTTTGGGTGACCTGACAACGGATCCTGAAACAGATGAGGCGTTGGCGAGCGCGGATGTGCTGTTGCTGATCAGGGAGCGCACCCTTATTGACGAGGCGTTCCTTGAGCGCACGCCCAAGCTAAGGCTGATCAGCCAAACGGGTAAGATTTCCAGAAATATCGACTTAGACGCCTGCGCAAAACGGGGCATCAGCGTTGTCGATGGCTTTGGCGATCCGATCGCCCCAGCTGAGTGGGCCTGGCTATTGATCATGGCGGCACGGCGCCAGTTTGTCGCTGCGGTAAACGGCATGGCTCAGGGTCAATGGCAAACCAATATTGGCCGTTCTATGGCCTCGCAAACCTTAGGCATTCTGGGCTTTGGTAAGACCGGCAAGCAAATGCTGCGCTATGCCACGGCCTTCGATATGAAGGTGCAAATTTGGGGCAGCGAGCGGGCGCAGGACGAAGCGAGATCCTTAGGTCTGTCAGTGCCTGACAGTCGCGAGCAGTTTTTTGCCAGCTCTGACATCGTCACC
>JGI20153J14295_10000717_pt1 | contig 27479 bp, 28 predicted proteins | sample COG_03_FD_14295 | JGI IMG/M metagenome (IMG submission 14295) | reverse complement strand
GGAACATCAGCTCGCTGCAAACGCAGCCCAAGCCAGTAATCCTCTAACCTTGCTGAAAGCGATCGCGAGGCTATCTTAGCGTGGCTATGGGACTTCGTACGGAGTGATTTAACAATTCTAGGTTTAGCATAGAAATCAGCTAAATCGTGTGGAACCGCTTTAGAAAAGTAATACACGCTACGTTTGCGATAGGTGTAAGAAGGGTTTTTCAGTGTCTTCAATTTTGTCTACTCCAATTGATCAGTTTCGGAAAATTCCTAGACTTTTCAAAGCAGTAAACAGCTTTAACAGCAGAATATGGTGGGCCCAGAAGGACTCGAACCTTCGACCAATGGATTATGAGTCCAGTGCTCTAACCAACTGAGCTATAGGCCCGCGAGACAAGATTCTACAGCCTTTCCAATTTGTTGGCGACGGGTTTGACGGCGTTTCAATAAATCTCTACAGTCGGCGTTGAAACTCAATCTCAAAAGATGGGTATTCAATGAGCGCGCAGACGCATGCAGCATCTGGCGAACCGATTAACGAATTTTAAGGACTTGATCCCAATTGGACAGGTACCTGTTTGGCTTGAAAGAGCCCCTGCCTGTCGATTGGCGCATTCTACCTTTGATTGGAGAATAGCTATGCAATCGATCACTCGCTTTCAAGCAATGAAAGCGGCTCAACAGAAAATATCGATGGTCACTTGTTATGATTTTTGGTCAGCCCAGCTGGTTGCAGAATCTGCCGTTGACAGCATTTTAGTGGGTGACTCTTTAGCCGTTGTGATGCATGGATTCCCGTCGACAGTGCACGCAACGCTTGATCTGATGCTGCCTCATGTTGCAGCGGTTGCTCGAGGTGCCGGCGATAAGATCATTATTGCGGATATGCCGTTTATGACGGCCAGCAGTGATTTGTCATCTGGCGTTGCCGCCGCGACGGCGCTGATTCAAGCGGGCGCCCATGCGGTAAAAATAGAAGGTGCGAAACACCAACGAACATTGATTGCCCATCTGGTTGAAGCGGGGTTGCCGGTTGTGGGTCATTTGGGGTTGACCCCCCAGGCCGTTTTGCAGTTGGGCGGGCACCGGGTACAAGCAAAAACGGAAGCCACCGCGAAGGTCTTATGCCAGGAAGCCGAGCAGCTTGAACGGGCTGGTATTGCTGCTTTGGTTTTGGAATGTGTGCCGGCGAAGGTGGCAAGGCTCATTGCCCAGTCCCTCGACTGCCCAGTGATTGGCATCGGCGCCGGAGTTCAGGTCGATGGACAAGTATTGGTCCTCCAAGACTTGTTAGGGGCCAACCGGGGATTTCATCCTAAGTTCTTGCGACAGTACGCAGATCTGGCAGGGGATATGCTTGGCGCGCTAAATCATTTTCATGAAGATGTTATCCAGGGCGCTTTCCCAGCGCGATGTGAAAGCTACGCATGAAAATCATCCGCACAACCGAGGATTTGCAAGCTTATCGAAAAACGCTTGCCAACTCTGTTGGCTTTGTCCCCACAATGGGCGCGCTGCATGCCGGCCACTGCGCCCTGATTGAGGCCGCGAAGACCCGGCACCAACACGTCGTGGTGTCAATTTTCGTGAATCCGATGCAGTTTAATGAGGCGAAAGACCTTGAATGCTACCCGCGTACGGAGGCAGAAGATCAGCGATTGCTGGAAACCCTTGGTGTCTCGGCCCTGTTTCTCCCGCCGGTCATGGCTTTGTATCCCGAGGGCGATCATTACGCCGTGGATGAATTGCTATTGAGTCAGGATCGTTGTGGCGCCGCCCGCCCTGGGCACTTTCGAGGTGTGCTAACCGTTGTGCTAAAACTGCTCAATCTAGTACAAGCCGATGCCGCCTATTTTGGGGAAAAAGACTATCAACAGTTCGAGTTGATTCAAGGTATGGCGTTGGCGCTGTTTTTAAAAACTCGGATTGAATCTGTGCCGACGGTACGAGAGGCCGACGGTCTTGCGATGAGTTCGCGCAATCGGCGATTGACCAAGACCCAGCGCAGGTTGGCTGCAAAATTGTATCCGTGTTTGCTGGATTCAGAATCCGATGACGCCGCGCACGCGGCGTTGGGTTTAGCTGGATTCTCAGTGGATTATGTAACGAGCGCAAAGGGCCGGCGTTTTGGCGCCGTTCGGGTTGGCGCCGCACCAGATGAAATTCGATTAATTGATAATGTGAGGATCAAATCATGATCTTATGTCTTGATGTGGGTAACACGCAGGTCTACGGCGGTGTTTTTGATGAGGGTAAGCTCATTACCCAATTTAGAAGGACGTCCCAACTGCAAAGCAGTTCGGACGAGCTGGGCGTGTTTTTCCGAAGTGTGTTGCGAGAAAATGGTGTTGACCCATCAACCATTCGTGAAATCGTCATTTGTTGTGTGGTCCCGGATCTTTTGTATTCCCTCCGCGCCTGCGCGCAAAAATATTTTGAAATTGAACCGCTTGTGTTGCGGCCTGGGGTCAAAACCGGGCTGAAGATCGCGTATCGGGATCCGAAAGAGGTGGGTGCGGATCGGATTGCAGATGCGATTGGGGCCATAAAATTGTTTCCCGATCGCCACCTGATTGTTGCAGACTTTGGTACAGCAACAACCGTTTGCGCAATTCGGTCGGATCGAACCTTCCTTGGCGGGAATATCTTGCCAGGTGTGCGGTTGTCGATGGAAGCGCTTGAAATGAGGACGGCTCAGTTGCCCTCAGTTGAAATTAAGCCCGTTAAGAACGCCATTGGCACGACAACCATTGAGAGTATTCAGACGGGCTTGTTTTGGTCGAACGTCGGCATGATTAAGGAACTGGTGAGTCGAATCACAGCACAGGAGTTTTCGGATGAGGCGCCGCTGGTGGTCGGCACCGGTGGTTTTGTACATCTGTTCGACAGCGAACAAATTTTTGACCACGTTGTTACCGACCTTATTCTAACTGGGTTGCTGGAAGTGCTTCGGCTAAACCGCTGACGCGTGGGCATGAATTTGATCATTGGCGAAGCGCGGTTTTCAGGGGTTCAGGCACCAAGCGGCTGCTCTGACTCTGCTATGATATGGTGAAACAAAAATAGGTCCCAGCCGAATGTTATTACGAAATGTCACACTGTGGGATGGTTGTGGGTCAGACTATTCGAGCGACTATGATGCTGTGCGGATCTTGCCCGATGGCACCTTGCAGTGCACAACCTCAGACGATCGCATCAATGACGAGCCGTCAAAGGATCTCGCTGGCGCTTATGTGATCCCCGGCCTGATTGATGCCCATATCCACCTGTGTCTGGATCCTGAGGAACCCGATCCTTTTGCGCACGGCAAAGTTCCCGAAGCGATTCAACTAAAGGCGATGGCCCTGCGCGCGAAAAAAATGGTTGAAGCTGGGATTACCGCCGCGAGAGACCTAGGGGGCGGTCAATGGCTCGAGCTGAAGATTCGGGATGCGATCCTCGCGGGCGAGATACCTGGTCCACGATTGATCTGCGCGGGTCAACCCATAACGTCCCCGGGCGGGCATTGCCATTTTTGGGGCGGAGAAGCTGAGGATACAGCGGCTGCAATGGCGGTGATTGCGCGGCAAGCCGAAGCGGGTGTTGATTTAATTAAAGTCATGGCAACCGGCGGCAACATTACGCCGGGTAGCAAACCGATGGACGCGCAATTTGATGGTGCTGTGATGCAATCTATCGTGAGCGAGGCCAATCGGTTGGGGTACTCGGTTGCAGCGCATTGTCATGGAACCGATGGCATCCGGCATGCCGCACATGCGGGCGTCACGACCATCGAGCATTGTTCTTGGGTTGGGCCCAACGGTTGGGGTAAGCACTTTGACCTCGATTTGGCCAAGGACATTGCTAGGGCGGGTATTTGGATCTCTCCGACGGTGAACGCGGGTTGGGGTCGCCATCTGACCAATGAGAATTATATGGCGGCAATGAACACGCGATACCAAACAATGAAGGCGAGTGGCTGCCAGTTTATCGCGTCCACCGATGCGGGCATCCCAAACGTTTTTCATGAGGATTTGCCTAAAGCGCTGGCGGTCTACCAAGCGGTGGCGGCATTCTCGATCGTTGAGACCTTACGAAGTGCGACCAGTGATTGCGCGCTGGCCTTGGGCCTTGAAAGCGTGACGGGTCGGGTGAAGGATGGTCTGTCGGCTGACCTAATGATTTTGCCAGAATCGCCCTTGAGTGATCTTCGGGCACTGCAAAAACCGCTGGAGATTTATGCCCGGGGAACAGCGGTACTGTCGTCCTAGCGCGAAAGGCTCATGCTGGCTGTGAATTCAATTTAACCCTAAGTCCAATTGATATGGTGGACCTCAACAAGCGGCGTATCCTGAAACTTTTACTGGGCACCGGCGCGGTTGCTTCAGGGTTATATGGTCTGTTCGTGTTTCAAAATAGTGCCGAGCTGCGTCAGCTTCGCAGCACCATGCCAAGGGCGCAGGGTGAGCACAATCCAGCGGATCGGCTTGACCTCGGCGCGCAAGCGCCCCTTTTTCCGGATCAGGCGGAGTTCTTAAGATCCTTTGGGTTTTCTCAGCAGCAAGTCGATCAGATGCTGCTCAATGCCCGGAAAATGCAGTCTCCAGATCGCGTTTCGGCTGATGACGTTTATCTCAGCCCGGACCAGCGCGCAGTCATGCCGACCACCCTTGCCAGGCTGAACCGGGTTCAGCGTCATTTCGGGCATGGCTATTTCAATATTTTAGGGTTTAATCAGTTGCTTAAATCTGCCGCCGCAACGACTGGGATTGAACGGTTTACTGTTGAAGAAATGGGGCTCTTGCAATGGTTGTTTTATCAAGACGCCGCGAGCTATGGGTTCATGGGCCAGCGGGTCGTTAACGACTTGTTGGTAGACTTGCGCCCCAGGTTATTGCACTACGACGCGCAGTCGGGTCAGTATTTGTACAAGCGCCGGGCGAAGCCGTTATTTGACCGTATGCGCGCGGATATTGGGGCGGATCTAATCTTAACCTCTGGCGTACGCGGGATCCCCAAGCAGAGTGCATTGTTTCTGACGAAGCTTATCGCGTGTGATGGCAATGTTTCGATGGCCTCGCGGAGTTTAGCGCCGCCAGGCTACTCCTTTCATTTCTCGGGTGATTTTGACGTCGGGTCCTCCCAATTGGCGGGCGAAAATTTCTCGCGGGCCTTCGCGCGTTCTGAGGTCTATCGCAAAATGCAGAGACTGCCCTATATTACTTTGCGCTATCCAGATCAAAACCAAGCCGGGGTTCGGTTTGAACCGTGGCATGTTAAAGTGGCCGGGTAGGGGGCGATAACCTTGCCGCGTGGAATGGAACTCGCAAAAAGCGGGGGCGCTGAGACAGCTAACCCGGTTTGTGAGACCCTCTTAGCAAGGCCGCTTTGAGACGATAGTTTAAGTCAGCAGCTTTAGTCCGTAAGGGTTAGGGCGCCAGTTTTAGGGAAAGGGATCTATTGATGAAGACGAGTACAAAAGTCATTTTAGTGTTTGTGATTTGCCAGATTTTAATTTTGGTCGGCAGCCCGTTTGGCTATCGATCCGGTCTGTTCGATTTGATGACCGCCTTAGGCGGCTTTGCCATTGCTTTTGCTGGGGGCGCTTTGTGTTTACTCGCCATTATTGGCTTGGTGATTGCGGGCTTGGTCCGAAAACAGCCGCTCGATAGAGGCGCGCTGATCGTGGCGACGGTGCTGGCCTTGGTGCCGGTCGGTTTTGTTCTGCCACAGTTGCAAAAAGCCAATAGCGTGCCGCCCATTCACGATATCACAACGAATCCGATGGACCCGCCCGTGTTTTTTGAAATCAAAAAACGCCGGGTTCATGCCCTTAATGACTTGGTCTACGGCGACGCAGAGCGGTCCGCGGAAGATATGGAAGCACTGCAGGACGAATTTTATCCGGATCTTGAAACCCTGCTGACCCCGCTAACCGTTGCCGAAAGCTTAGCGCAATCCGAAGCCGTGCTTCGGCAGATGGGTTTAGAGATTATTAATGTGGACCCGGCTCTCGGCGTGGTCGAGGCGACTGATACGACGCAATGGTTCCAGTTTAAAGATGACCTGATTGTTCGGATTCGGTCTGAAAGCGGCCAAACGCTGATTGATCTGCGGTCGGTATCCAGAGTGGGGCAAAGTGACTTGGGCGTGAATGCAGAGCGCATTCGACGGTTTGTTCAGGGCTTTCAAAGTCCGTCGTCATAGTCCGCCGTGATGGTGCGTTGTGATAGCGCATCGTGATAGCACATCAACTTGACCCAAGCCGCTGCGACGAATCGCCCAATTGGGTCAATGTGCTTGGGCTTAAGCGTGCGCGATAAGACGAGCCCGCTAAGGCTCTGATAGCTTTTGTCGGATAAGATCATTGACCTGTTTGGGGTTGGCTTTGCCCTTCGTTGCCTGCATTACTTTGCCAACGAAAAACCCCAGCAGCTTATCTTTACCAGCTCGAAGGTCTGCGGCTTGCTTCGGATTCTCGGCGATCAGAGCATCAATTAAGGGTTCGATGGCACTCGCATCCGACACTTGCTCAAGCTGATTTTTCTGGACGTAATCGCCGGCCGATTCGGTTTGCTTCGACCACAGCGCGGCAAAAACTGCTTTTGCAATCTTGCCTGAGATGACGCCTTGATCGATGAGTTGGATCATCTCGCCAAGATGTTTAGGGCTGATAGGGCAGGCTGTAATGCCGAGTTCATGCTCGTTGAGCTTTGATAAAAGATCGCCCCGGACCCAATTCGCTGCGGATTTGGCATTGCCGCTGAAGGTTAAGACCTCATCAAAGTAATCACCGAGCCTTCGATCTTGCGACAATAATGCGGCATCTGACGCGCTGAGTTCATGGGCAGTTTGATAGCGCTGGGCTCTCTTACCGGGTAGCTCAGGCAACTGAGCTTGAATTTCTTCGATGAATTCAGCGGTTAACATCACCGGTAGCAAGTCGGGTTCGGGGAAGTAGCGATAGTCTGTCGCGGTTTCCTTGCTGCGCATCGATCGGGTTTCATGCCGGTCGGGATCGAATAATCGAGTATCTTGAATGAGGGTGCCGCCCGCTTCGAGAACGCTGATTTGGCGTTCGGTTTCGAAATGAATGGCTTGTTCTAAAAACCGGAAGGAGTTGAGGTTTTTAATCTCAGAACGGGTTCCGAGGGCTTCGGCATCTTGGCGGCGAACTGAAATGTTTGCGTCGAAGCGGAGTGAACCTTCGGCCATATTACCATCGCAAACTTCAAGGTAGGTCAGCAGTTGGTGGATGGCTTTCGCGTACGCGACCGCTTCCTCCGCATTTTTGATGTCAGGCTCGGAGACAATTTCGAGCAAAGGCGTGCCGGCACGGTTCAGATCAATGCCGGTGTAGCCTGGTTTGAAATCATGAATAGACTTGCCGGCATCCTCTTCAAGGTGGGCGCGAGTGACGCGAATGATTTTTTCTGTGCCATCTGATGTTTGGATCGTGATTTCACCGCCCAAGACGATCGGGTGGTCCATCTGGGTGATTTGATAGCCCTTGGGTAAATCGGGATAAAAATAATTTTTTCGATCAAATCGTGATTCTTGATTAATCATGGCGCCAATACTGAGCCCAAATTGAACGGCTTTTTTGAAGACTTCGGCATTGACGCTCGGCAGAACACCCGGCATGCCAAGATCGATTGCGCAGGCTTGGCTGTTGGGGGATTGGCCAAATAGCGTACTCGCGCCGGAGAAAATTTTTGATTGGGTGTTGAGTTGGGCATGAATCTCAAGTCCAATATCGATCTGCCAACCTGCAGGAATCGTCACAGAGCCTCCGGTGGCGTTAACGTATGCCAGTGTGTGGCTTGTTGAAATTGATGCGCCGCCTGTAAAAGGGGTCCTTCCTGCAGATAATTACCAATAAGTTGCAAGCCAACCGGCAACCCATTGGCGAGTCCCGCCGGGATACTCATTGCGGGGACGCCCGCCAAGCTCGCCGAAATGGTAAAAATGTCTTGCAGGTACATCTCAACCGGATTGCCTGCTTTTTCGCCGAGTGGGAAAGCGGGAGTTGGCGCTGTTGGGCCGGCGATCACATCGACGTGTTCAAAGGCTTTGACAAAGTCTTCTTTGATCAGTCGACGGATTTTTTGAGCGCGATGATAAAAGGCATCAAAGTAGCCGGCGCTGAGCGCAAAAGTGCCGACCAGGATGCGTTTTTTAACTTCCTCGCCAAATCCCTCACCGCGCGAGCGCTGATACAAATCCTGAAGGTTCTCGGGATCAAGGCAGCGATGGCCGTAACGAATGCCGTCAAACCGAGCGAGGTTCGCCGAGCATTCAGCCGGTGCAATCACGTAGTAAGCACTAACACTATAAGGTGTATGGGGCAGGGAGACATCGACGAGGGTTGCGCCCAGGGATTCATAGACTGCAAGGGCCTGCCGGATACTGCTTTCAACTAAAGGGTCCAGGCCGTCTGTAAAGAATTCCCGGCAGACGCCAATCCTTAAGCCCTTGATGTTGTTGCTCAGGCCTTCTGAGAACCTTGGTACAGGCTCATTGAGCGAGGTCGAATCCCGCGGATCATGACCCGCCATGTGTTCCAGTAGAATCGCGGCATCCTGCGCGGTGCGCGTCATCGGACCGGCTTGATCGAGGCTGGAGGCAAAGGCAATCATGCCCCATCGAGAGATCCGGCCGTAGGTTGGCTTGAGCCCTGTGAGACCGCACATTGCCGCTGGCTGACGAATTGAGCCACCCGTATCGGTGCCTGTACTGGCCGCGCAAAGCCCTGCTGCAACGGCGGCCGCTGATCCGCCCGATGATCCGCCGGGAATCAATTGAGGATCCCAAGGGTTGTGGACGGCGCCAAAATAGCTGTTTTCGTTAGACGAGCCCATCGCAAACTCGTCCATATTGGTCTTGCCGAGCGTGATCGCGCCGGCGTCTGCCAGTTTTTCTGAGCAAGTTGCGGTATAGGGCGCGATGAAATCGCTCAGCATCTTCGAGCCGGCGGTAGTCCTTTGGCCCTGTAAGCAAAAAATGTCTTTTTGCGCGATCGCAATGCCAGTGAGGGGACGCGCGTCGCCTCTGGCCAGGCACTCATCGGCGCGGCGAGCGGCATCAAGGGCGGCCTCTGCCTGAATGGAGATAAAACTGTTCAGCGCTGGGTCTAGGGCTTCAATCCGAGTGAGATAGTGTTGCGTCAACTCGGTTGCTGAAATATCCCGGTCGCGAAGGGCCTTTTGTAAATCGGCAAGGGTTGCGAAGTTTAAGTTCACTCGATCACCTTCGGGACAAAATAAAGGCCTGCCTCATAGAGTGGGGCGTTTTGACTCAAGGCACTTGGGTCGATGGTTTCTGTTACCGAGTCGGCTCTTAATGTTTGGTGGCGTTCAAGCGGGTGGGCAAGGGGCCGGACGTTTGAAACATCGAGAGATTGCATTTGTCCAACCAGGGCAAGGACCTCATTCAGTGCATCCAAGGTTGCCTTTGATTTATCTGGCTCAAAAGGCAGGGCAGCAAGGGTCGATAGCTCGACAAGCGTTGTTTCATTCACAAGGTCGTTCACAATAGGCTTTCTATCAGAATAGGCGCAAATGCTAAATGGTTACCAAGCAGAGTGCAATTCGCGCAGCAGGCGATCCTCGAATTGGATCGAGGAATAATGAAAGAAAGATGTAAAAAATTGTTGAAGAACAGTGTGTTAGTTATATTTAATCTTGTCTCTTTGGATTCTGCAGTGGTAAAGTATCGAGCGCATCGCCGCGCTTTAAAGTTGTGATAAAACGGTCTAAAACGGGTTCGCCAAGGCGGCTTTTGAATACGCAGTGAAATCGGTTTGGGGCATTCGGTTGAACGGGTGGTGCGCGATGAAATGTTGTCCTAGGAATGACTCAGTGCCTGCGGGCAATGGATGCAAGGGATGTATCTGTTTGTTCTGGCAGTTAATTTTGACGTAGAAAGTGGGCGGCTAAGCAATGTTCAAGAAAATTCGAGGTCTATTTTCTAACGACCTGTCCATCGATCTGGGGACGGCGAACACGCTTATTTACGTCCGTGAGCGTGGCATTGTCTTAAACGAGCCATCCGTCGTTGCGATTCGCCAACATAATAACCAAAAGTCCGTCGCAGCCGTTGGAATCGATGCCAAGCGTATGCTCGGACGAACGCCGGGTAATATCACCGCGATCCGACCTTTGAAGGATGGTGTGATTGCGGACTTTCAGGTAACGGAAAAAATGCTTCAGCATTTTATCAAGAAGGTCCATGAAAACAGTTTTATTCGACCCAGTCCTCGGGTTTTAGTGTGTGTGCCTTGCCAGGCGACCGAAGTTGAACGGCGCGCGATTCGCGAGTCGGTTATTAGTGCCGGCGCTCGGGATGTCCGATTAATTGAAGAGCCGATGGCTGCGGCCATTGGTGCCGGACTGCCCGTGCACGAGGCTGTGGGCACGATGGTTGTGGATATCGGTGGTGGCACCACTGAGATTGCCGTCATCTCGCTCAATGGTGTTGTGTATTCCCAGTCTGTACGGGTTGGGGGCGACCGCTTTGATGACGCCATCACAGCCTACGTTCGGCGTACCCAGGGCAGTTTGATTGGCGATGCAACGGCGGAGCGTATCAAGGAGGAAATTGGCACCGCATTTCCGAGTGACATTGTCCGGGAAATCGATGTCCGTGGCCGGAATCTGGCGGAAGGCATCCCAAGAAGTTTCACGCTCAATAGCAACGAAATTCTTGAGGCGCTGCAAGAGCCCCTGCACATTATTGTTCAGGCCGTCAAAGCGGCACTTGAGCAGACGCCGCCTGAACTGGCGTCTGATATAGCAGAATCCGGTTTGGTCCTAACCGGGGGTGGCTCTCTACTACGAGGACTTGATCAGTTGCTCGCCAATGAAACCGGATTGCCTGTAATCGTGGCAGAAGACCCGCTAACTTGTGTGGCGCGAGGGGGCGGCAAAGCGCTTGAGATCATGGATAATCTTGGGGTTAGTGATCTCCTATCAATCTAGGCCAGCAAGGCCTAGGCTTTGATCGCGCGCGTTCACAGCATCCGCTGAGGTTTTATGAAACAGCTGTTTTTGGAACGCTCGAATCCACGTAATCAAGCCTTCGTTCTGTGTTTGGTCAGCCTTATTCTCTTTGTGATTGATGGTAAAAGCACAGCCTTAAAACCTGTTCGGCAAGCAGCCGGCTCCTTGGTTGAGCCGATCATCTGGCTGGCCGTTTTGCCTAGGCGGATTGCAGAGCAGGGATTGTCCTTTTTTGAGCTTCGAGATCAACAGCGCCTTGAGCTTTTCGAGCAAAGGCGGTTGAGTGAAACGCTGCAAGCACGACAGTTAAAATTCGAAGCCTTGTTGTCGGAGAATAACCGGCTGCGGGCATTGCTGGGTTCGTCCGCTAAGGTGAGCGATTTGGTCTTGATTGCCGAAGTGGTGGGAATTAGCCCTGATCCTGATCAGCACTATGCCATGGTTGATAAAGGACTCAATGATGGCGTTTTTGTCGGCCAGGCCGTCATTGATGCGACCGGCCTTGTTGGTCAGGTGGCAGAAAGTACAACGAATCTCAGTAAGGTCCTACTTGTGACCGATCAGAGCCATGCGGTGCCGGTACTGAGTGTCAGAACGGCGTCGCAGCTTATTGTCGAGGGTACGGGTAACCGCAATTTGCTTTCGATGCGCCATGTATCGGAGTCATTGGATTTAAAGGTCGGGGATCTGCTCGTAACGTCCGGACTCGGCCAACGCTTTCCGAGCGGTTATCCGGTTGCAGAGGTCGCGCGCTATGAACGAGCCCCGGGCGCCGCGTTTGCTGAAGTGTTGGCCAAACCGTCATCCCAACTACAAACCCTAGATCATGTCTTATTGGTTTTTGACTCAGCAGAAGACCTTACCCCCGACGTCGCCTTGGAAACCATAGGACCCGCTGATGGCTGATCCGTTCGTGAAAGGGCGCTGGATTATTTTCGTGAGTCTGTTGTTGGCAATGGCGCTCGTCTTGGTTCCGTTGCCCGCATCGGCGCCGTTTGAGCTGAACTACTTAAGGCCGGACTGGATTGCGCTTGTCTTAATCTATTGGATTCTCGCCGTGCCTGAAAAGGTTGGGGTTCCAGCCGCGTTTTTGCTGAGTTTGATAACAGACTTGGTTGTGGGCACGCCATTTGGTTTTCATGGCCTTAGTTTTGTGATTCTTGCGGCTTTAGCAAAAAGCAGCTACCAGCAGGTGCGTATGCTGGAGATCTGGCAACAATCGATCCTGATTGCGATGGCGTTGATGATTGTGAGCGGCATTCAACTGCTGATGATGACGCTGATGCTGGATCGATCGTCTAATCTACTGCAGTTTATGAAGCCGATCACCAGTGCGCTCTTCTGGCCGTGGGTATTTCTAGTGTTGCGATTTTGTCGCCGCCGTTACTTATAAATTTGGTGCTTTGGATAGAATCGACCCTTTAGCAGGCGTCTCATTTGGGACGACGGAGTAAATCAGTTCATGCAACAGTGTATTTTAGCATCGGCCTCGCCAAGGCGAGTGGAACTCCTGCAGCAAATTGGACTCCAATTTGCAGTGAGGCCGTCGGACATCGATGAGCGTCTGTTGGGTGACGAGCACCGGCTGATTATGTTCAGCGGTTAGCCATTGAAAAGGCGAGGGCGCAAGACGCCCCAGGCCAGCTTGTCATCGCAGCCGATACCATTGTTTTGATCGATCAATCGATTTTAGGCAAACCGGTTGATAAGGCGCAGGGTTTAGAGATGCTAATGCGATTATCAGGTCGATCCCATCAGGTGATGACCGGCGTCGCACTTGCTGGGCCCGGCAGCCTGATCACGCAAACGGTTGTGTCTACCGTCCGGTTTAAAGCATTTGATCGGGCCTTTGCAGAACGTTATTGGGCCTCTGGTGAGCCCAGGGATAAGGCTGGTAGCTATGGTGTTCAGGGGTTAGGTGCGGTCTTTATCGAGCATCTTGAGGGCAGCTATAGCAATGTCATGGGACTGCCGTTGTTTGAAACCGCGCAAATGTTAGAAACCATGGGTGTACGAATCATTTGAACCAAAGCAAACCCAACTCTCATTTTAGAAGCCGTCCGACAGTCGCTTGTGGGTCTCGCTTGTGGTTTCGCTGTGATTACTGATATCCGGATATCCAGGGTCCGCGGTCGGTGCTGGGGCGCCGCGTTTGCTGGTCCTAATTTGCACGAGCTTTTAGTGGAATCGGACCCAGCGTCCTATCAAGCGGGTGATATCTTGATGGGTAAAGTCGAACGCGTACTGCCGAGCTTGCGCTGCGCCTTTGTGGCATTAGCGCTGGGCCGCGCTGGNTTTTTGCCCATCGATGAGACGCGTTATTCGGAATTGTTTGCGCTCGACGCCGCCCGGGGCGCCGGTGACCGAAACGTGNGGCGCGCCCTGCAGGTCGGAAGCCCGATTTTGGTTCAAGTGGTTCGGGCACAGGAGGGTAATAAGGGGCCGAAACTCACTCAAAGGGTGTCGCTCACCTCACCTTTAATGGTCTACGTCCCATCAGGGCAAGGGGTATCGGTTTCTCAAAAAATCAAAGATTCGGCGACTCGAGAGCGGTTACGTGTGATGGGTCTTGCGCTCCTAAAGGGCCATGCTGGGGCTTTGGTTTTTCGAACGCTTGCGGGTCGTGCGACGGATGCTGAATTGACCCAGGGGGTCCATGGCCTGTTTGATCAGGGGGCATCGCTTGCGGCCGGATCAAAGCGCACGCAGACAATTCGCTGTGTTGAGGCAGGCCTGCGGGCGCCGCTGCGCTGGCTTACGGCGTGGCAGAACCCTAACCTGACGGCTGTTACCGTGGATAACGAAGCTGATTTCAACGATATCCAGGATTACCTGAAATCGGCCCAAGGTGAAATGCCCACACTGGTCCGGGTGCAGGCGGATGCCGCACGGGTGCATCAACAGGACCTGCAAGCAAAGGTTGAAAGGCTGCTCGATCGGCGGGTTGCACTCCCTTCAGGTGGCTATTTGGTCATTGATGAAACCGAGGCCCTAGTTGCAATCGATGTCAATACGGGCTCCTTTGTCGGCAGCGAAACCGTCGAGCACAGTCATGTTCAAACCAATCTCGAAGCGGCTTTAGCGATCCCAGATGCGCTTCGTCTAAGACAGCTTGCGGGAATTGTTGTGATTGATTTTATTGATTTGGTTCGACGTGAAGACCAACAGTTAGTGCGCGAACAATTGGTGCAAGCCTTGACCAATCATGACCTGCGGTGCGCGGTTTCTGAGATGTCTCAGTTGGGTTTAATTGCGCTTTCGAGAACGAAGTTGNGTCCCAGCTTAAAACGATCCATTGATCCAAAGAATTCCGGCGGTGAAGACCCAAAGGCCTGGGCTCAGCGATTGTTTGGGATGAGTCCGGCGAGCCAGGTCCAAGATTGGCTTGTGGGGTTCCAGCAAGAACTGGATTCGGGTCATACCTTCATGATCGAGGTTTCGGCGAACGCGGCAACGTTACGAGCGTTACTGGATGACCCGATGTTTTTACAGGTTAGCGGGCAACCCGGCGTCTGTGTGACCTTACAACTTCAAGCGGATCAAGGCACCGGATTACGAATCAAGGTGAATGGCCAACGGGTGGCGTTATCCGTTGGAGGCAGTGATGTTGCGTAGCATACGGTGGTTTTTGTGGATGCGCGTCGCTGTCATTGGTTTTGTCATTGCAGCGGCGGTTGTTTTGACCTTGCTGAGGATCTTGGTGGGCGCCCTTGCGTTTTACCACCAAGAGATTGAGGGGCGCTTATCCAATGAATTAGGTGCTCCGGTTCGGTTTGAATCGTTGGCGGCAGATTGGGTCTACTTTGATCCAGTCTTAAGGCTGCAAGGCTTAAGTCTTGGGCCCGAATCCTCGGATCATTTGAGGGTCGATCGGTTTTCGATTCGGTTAGATGGTTTAAAGAGCATCATGGGCAAAGCCCCGGTGCTGCGCGAACTGGAGGTGATCGGCCTGCAAGCTGTGATTGCGCCAGATGAGCTTGGCAACTGGCGGGTTTCAGGGTTGCCGGCCAGAACGCGCTCGCCTGAGGTGGATTATCTAAAACTGTTCGAACAATCTGGTCGGTTGGTGATTGAGTCCTCCAAAATCTCAGTTGAAGGACCTTATCCCTTTGCAATAGAAATTGAGTCGGATGGTCAGGGGCTGCGGTTGGCGACAACTGAATCGCACCGAGTGCTGTCGGGCAGTTTTAGGGTTGTTTCCGATACGGCGAGCGCTGTGCGGTTTCAGGAAGTGGCGACCATTATTGCAAGGTTTAAGGGGGTTTCTGGATCGGTGCTGCGATCGGATTTTGACGCATTTTTAACCTTAAAGCCGGCCGAAATTGAAGCAGACGATGGCCCCATTCCAATGGGGCAGCACGAGCTCAGCGCGGAGCTTTGGGTTACGGCGAGCGGCGGCGCTGGTCAGATTGTCGGCTCGAGTGATTGGGCTTCTTATTTGTCGGAAGAAGCCGGGCAGGGTCAGCCTGATGTGGCGCTGCGATCCAGCATCGAGGGCGATTTTTCCCAAACCGAGGGCTCTTTCAGTGTGCTACTGCCGGATGCGCAACTCAAGGTCAGTGGGCAATCCATCGAAATTGGACCCATTGGACTTGCTGGTGAAAAAAGCGCGGATCAAGATGAGTACACCCTTGCGGGCTATCTTGATCATTTTGAGGTGAACGCTGCCGCCGTAAAGGCCCTCGCCGTGAGCGAGGACGTGTTTGGCTTGTCCGCGGACCAGCGGTTGCTGCTTGAACAGGTTTCCCCAAGGCTGCGACTGGAACATGTGCAGTGGCAGCTCGAGCCAATGCGGGTTCGGGAGCGCTTTTCGGTGCTGGCTGATGTCGCCAATTTAGAGCTGTCCCTCGCAGGCGCCGTTCCTGGACTTTCGGGCCTGAGCGGCTTTGCCCGGTTTGGGTTCGGTGCGGGTTACCTCGACCTTGATGCGGACAATGCACGGGTACACTTTGGAAGCCTATACGACGAGCCTTGGTCTGTTGAGGCGATTCAGGGCCGTCTAGCTTACCGTCAAGCTGAGGATGGTTTCGCATTGACCTCTGGGAAGTTGGTCGCGCGTGCCGAGGGTCTTACGGCTGAAGGCAAGCTCCATATGAATTTGACCCAGGACCGACGGTTGCGAACCTGGGGGCTAATCCTCAGCGCGAAAGACTTCGATTTGAGTGCCGCTTTGCCGTTTATGCCCAACACCGTTCCTGAAACTTCGACGCGATGGCTGAAGCAAAATCTGCTAGCGGGTCGTTCATCGACCACCGGACTTTTTGTTCATGGCTCTCTCGATCGAATCAGTCCAAAAGCGGAAAAGCAATATGGTGTTCAAATTGCGCTTGAGAATGGTGTCATTCAATACGATCCGGATTGGCCGGTTGCCTCTGCAACGGTAGGGCGAATCGATGTCTCGAATAAAGGAATCTTTGGCGAGCAATTGGTGACCCAGCTCTATGCAACGGCGGCAAGTGGCGTCAGCTTAAGCATGCCTTTTACCGATGCAGGGTTGCTCACAGAAGTTGTGGTTCAGGGGCAAGTGCAGGGCCCTGTTGCTGATTTAATTCGATTCTTTCAAGAGACGCCGCTGCAGGGCCAGGTCAAAGGGGTTGCCGATTCGTGGACGGGTAAGGGGCGAGCATTAGGCAGCGCTAAAGTGACGGTGCCACTAGATGGGACAATCAGGGCACCTGATGTGAGTGCAGGTCTTTGGGTTGACCAAGCGGAGATTGCGCTCAACGATATTGGGCTGAACCTTACGGATTTCCGCGGGCAGTTTGATTACGAAACCAAAACTGGGCTGTCAGCCAAACAAATTCAGTTTGATGTCCTGGGCGGCTCTACCAACGCGCGAATCCGCTCAGAACTTTTTGGCAACGGGGGCGTGACCTTGATTGCCCTTGAGGGCGACGTTGATATGGCGCCGGTCACGGATTGGTTGGACCTGACCTTGCTTCGCTTAACGGAAGGCTCGACCGTTTATCAAGGTAGTCTGTCGGTGCCTTATGGCGGCCGGGAAGACCAACCCGTTTTTGAGTTTGCGAGCGATCTTCGGGGCGTCACGATCGATATGCCGCCGCCAACTGGGAAGATCGTTGCAGATACACGCCGACCCCTGCGGGTTACCCAGAGTTTCGACGCGACCGGGTCGGAACTGGCGTTTGAGCTTGACCAGAGTGCCGGTGGTATTCTGAGACTGGCTGGCGATGAGGTTCAGGGCGGCATTATTGAGATTGGGCGTTATGAGCCGAAAGCGGCGGCCTTCGACTCAATTCGAATTACTGGCGCGTTACCGTATGCCAGTCTCGAAGAATGGGATGAATTTTTACTCAGACTTGATGCGCTCTCAAAGGGTGATGTTTCGGAAGCCTTTCGTGCGCGGCTCGACTCTGTCCAGGTCCAGGCCGCCCAATTTGACCTTTTTGGATACGCGCTAGAAGACGTCGCTTTAGGGCTGTATCCCGATGCAGGCAGTTGGCGTATGACGCTCTTAAATTCGGAAGTCGATGGGATGGTTCGGCTAAATGATGATCCAGATGTGCCATTAGAAATTGTCTTAGATAGCCTTAATTTGATATCGGACGGCGCGCTAGGAGACCCGCTTTTGGGTTTAACGAGCGAGGATTTGTTGCCAGCCGATGTTTTGATTCGTTCTGTTTACTGGGACGGTGAAGATTACGGCCGCTGGCAGTTTCGCCTGCAGCCGAACGATGAGAGCGTGCTGTTGTCGAATCTAACGGCGCAAAGCAAAGGCATGTTGATTGATGTAAAAGAAGGGCTGCACTGGTACCCCGCAAGCGAGGCGCCCTATTCTAGATTTGAAGGATTGGTGACGGTTGAAGATATGCGCGCGTGTCTTGCAGCATGGGGTTATGCCTCGGGTCTAGAGGGTGAAGATTTTGGATTTCAAACGACTTTAGAGTGGCCAGGATCACCCCTAAATATTGATTTGGACCGGATTCGGGGGTCGATTAACCTCACCGGTGGGCAGGGCCGAATCGTGCAAGCAGAAGCCAGTTCCGGCGCGCTAAAATTGCTGGGTATATTTGATTTTGCAGAGATTGCTCAGCGATTCAGCTTCGACTTGTCTAGGATGTTGAGCGAAGGACATGCATTTAACAGCATGACAGGGTCTTTCTTTCTGAAAAATGGCTTGGTGTCGATCGATTCGCCGATCGTGGTCGCCGGCGCGGGAAGTCAACTGACCTTGGCGGGTGAGGTCAATTTACTGACAGAGACCTTAGATAATGATTTGATCGTGACGCTGCCGCTGAATAAAAATTTGCCTTGGTATGCCGCCTACAGTGCTGTCGCGACAGGGCCGCTGGTGGGTGCCGGGGTTTTTCTGGCTCAGAAAGTGTTTAAGAAGCAAATTGATGAGCTCACGAGCTTGAAGTACGAAGTGTCTGGTACGTTCAGTGAACCCAACGTTCAGTTCCTGTCTATGTTTGACTCGTCTTTGAGGAAATCGGCTGATCCAGCGGCAGTCACCGAGTCCCCAGAGCCTGACGCGGATGCCGCCCGTGAATGAGACTGTTGCCATTGCGGTGGTGCAACTCTGCAGCAGCCAAGATGTTTCGCTGAGCCTGGCGCAGCTATCATCCGTTTTAGCGGAACTTAAGCCGGGCGCGGTCGACGCGATTTTTTTACCTGAAAATTTTGCCGCGCTGGCGGCTCCTTCAGCCCATCAGATTGGACTCGCTGAAGCAGAAGGCCCGGGGTTCATTAGAAATTTTATCGCAAACAAGGCGATTGAGACGGGCGCTTATATCTTTGCGGGCACGGTCCCGTTGGCTAAGCGAGCAGACGGCCAAATGGTTCCTGGGCAAAAAGTTCGCGCGGCCTCGTTGGTTTTTGATCCCTGCGGCGCGGAAATCGCCCGATATGATAAACAGCATCTCTTCGATGTCGATGTCCAGGATCAGATTGGGCGCTATCGAGAATCGGATACGTTTGAGCCCGGGGATGCACCGAGGGTTGTGGCAACGGCTTTTGGCACGGTTGGCTTATCGGTTTGCTATGACTTGCGATTTCCCGAATTTTTTACGCGCTTAACCGCCCTTGGCGCCGAAATTATTGCTGTGCCTTCAGCCTTTACCGCGGTGACGGGTGCTGCGCATTTTGAGGTTTTGGTTCGAGCAAGAGCCATCGAAAATGCCTGTTTCTTGGTCGCTGCTTGTCAATCAGGGGGTCATGATAGTGGCCGCGAAACCTTCGGCCATAGTATGGTTGTCAGCCCTTGGGGTGAGGTATTGGCTTGCCGAGAAGCAGGGCCAGGGGTTTTTGTTACAACGCTGGATCTTCAAGATCTTCGTCGCGTACGCTCGGCGCTCCCATCGTGGCGTCGGCCAATAATTGTTGATCGTGCAAGCGTTTAAGGTGTTGAAAGAGCTTGCGATAGGCTTTTGTCGCAGTGCCCTCGGCCACTGCTGCTTGTTCTGCTTGCGCATCACGAACGATGGTTCGAAGCGCCTGCCGGTCGAGCGCGGGATAACGCTCCCCCAGTTCAGTGATTACGAGGGGATCGGACGCCAGTAATCTAAGCCGCCAAGATTCGAACTGATGAACCAACAATCGGTGTGTATCGCTGCTGCTATCGTAACGATCAATGAGGTCTTCGATCGGCGCGAGATCGACTTGGCGGATTAATTTCCCGATGTACAGCATTTGGCGCTTTCTGGCGTTACCTTTGGTGATGCGTTTGTATTCTTTGATCGCGGCTTCTATCTCAGGATAGGGTAGGGCGCTGAGCTGCGCCTCGGAGAGCTGTGCCAGTTGGTTTCCAAGATCAGTAATGTCTTTTGCATTTTGCTTTTGCTGTGACTTGCTGAATGGTTCGATATCCGTCATGTGACTGCTCCTTTAAGCATAGAAGTAGGTTGCCATACCCAGGAAGGTTAAAAATCCGACGACATCGGTGATGGTTGTGAGGACCACCGTGCCCGCAATGGCGGGGTCAATGTTGAGTGATTTGAGTATTTTTGGCAGCATGGCGCCGGAAACTGCAGCGACCGCCATATTAATGACGAGGGCAATTGCGATGATCATCCCGAGCGTTGTGTCGTTGAAAAGTATTGCGGTGCCGACGGCAATCAAGCTGGCCCAAACAATCCCATTCAGCACCGAGACAGCAAGCTCTCGCCGAATGAGCCAGCCCATATTGCTTTCAAGTAAGGTGCCTTGCGCCATGCTTCTAATAACCAAGGTCAGAGATTGACTGCCCGTCACCCCGCCCATACTGGCAACAATGGGCATCAAAATGGCCAATGCCACGACTTTCTCGATGGTATCTTCGAACAAATTGATGACGAATGAGGCAATTAGCGCCGTCATCAGATTAGCCCCAAGCCATAGCGCGCGGTTTCGAGAGGTTTTTAAAATGGGCGCCAGGGTGTCATCAATTTGATTCAGACCGGCCATACCCAAGATTGAGTGATCAGCCTCATCAATAATCACGTCGACAATATCATCAATGGTGATTCGGCCTAACAAGAGGCCAGTGTGATCGAGTACCGGCATAGAAATCAGATCATAGCGCTCAAAGAGTTGGGCCACTTCGTGCGTCGGTAGATCCGCAAGGACGCCTTCAATGCCTTGCTCAAGGCATTCTGAAACAAGCTTGCGGGGGTCGGTTATGAGAATCGTAGCCAATGGCAAACAGCCGGTGAAGAAACCTTGCTTGTCGACCACAAAAATTTGGTCGGTGGCATCGGGCAGTTTTTGGTGCCGTCTGAGATAGCGTAACACCACGTCGATGCTGACTTCTGACCGCACGGAGATAATGTCTGTATCCATTAATCCACCGGCAGTATCCCGTGGATAGCGTAAAAGCGTTTTAACCCGTTCTCGGTCTTGGCTGTCGAGGACGATGAGAATTTCTTCGCCTAACTCGTCCGGCATTAACTGGATGATGTCAGCGAGATCGTCGCTGTCAGCGACCTTCTCGATGACCTGAGCGATCTCTTCGGCTGATCGGTCAGAAAATAAGTCTGCCACCAGATCCGGGTCAACATAAGCGACAACCTCGCCTTGGAGGTCTTCATCGAACAGGTCCCACAACTGCTGACGTTCTTTGGCAGGTGTGCTGGTTAACAAATTGCCGATATCAACCGGGGCGAGCTCGCTCAGCGAACTTTTAATGAGCACCAAGTTTTCTGGCGTTAATGGCTGATTGATCAGTTCCGCGATATGGTTTTGATCATTGTTCATGGGGCCGGTGTGCTGGTTTCGCCGAAATTGTCCTCAATCAGTCTGATCATCTGGGCCAGGGCTTGGGCTTCATCGTTCCCATCGGTGCAAACAGTGAGTTGGGTGCCTTTGCTTGCCTCAAGTAGTAATAACGCCATGATATTTTTAGCATTTGCCACCTTGGCGCCATTCTTTAACTCAATACTGCTTTCAAAAAGGGTCGCCAGTTTGACGATGGTCGCCGCGGACCGGGCATGAAGGCCTTGGGGATTGGTGACCCGCGCGGTTTCCATCTTCATGGCTGCAAATCAGCTTTTGGCTGTATCGTTTGAAGTAATTCCTTATGACGCGTTTGAATGGTGTGGTTTTGTGCTTCGAATCGCGCCGCTAGACGCTCTACCAAGTAGACCGAGCGATGTTGTCCGCCGGTACAGCCCACGCAAACGGTGATGTAGGCCCGGTTGCTCTTTATTATTTTCGGCAACCAGGTTTCCAGAAAATTGATGAGGTCTTGTTCGAATCCATTAACCTCCTTTTCTGCTGATAAAAAGGCTGCAACCTCGCTGTCTAACCCTGTGAAGGGTCGAAGATGGGGTACCCAATGCGGGTTCGGTAGAAAGCGCGCATCAAAAACGAAATCGGCATCAACCGGAACGCCGTGTTTGAAGGCGAAGGACTGGAACATGATGGTGGTGGACTGCGTCGTATTAGCAACGCGATCCCGGACTTCGTCGCGCAACTGGTGCAAGGTCATATGTGTGGTGTCAATTTTTAAAGAGGCCATCATTGCCAAACCGTCCAGGAGCTGGCTTTCAACATTCAAGGCCTCTTTCAACCCCATCTCTTGGGTGCTCAGGGGATGCTTTCGGCGCGTTTCACTAAAGCGTTTAATCAGGGTTGGGCTGGCGGCATCCAAGAAGATGACGCGAACATCAAAATCTTGAATTTGGGTGATCGCGAGCGGAAAGTCCTCGAGATCGGCGGCAGAGTTTCTGGCATCAATGCTGACGGCAATTTTAGCGGAAAGTTTTTGCTGCTTTGAGCGATCAACGAGATTCGGGATGAGCGAGGCGGGTAAGTTGTCGATGCAGTAATAACCCAGATCTTCTAAAACATGCAGCGCAGTACTCTTCCCCGACCCTGAACGACCGCTGATGACCACTAATTGGGCTACTGTTTGATTCATAAGAACAACCTCTATCGCGCAATGGTAGGAGGGGGGAAGGCTTGGGCCTTGGTCTCAGGTCGAATCTGTTACTGCCGCAAGATACAGTTCATTGGCGTCACGGGCAGCGAGCAGTTTTTGTCTAAACGCGGATTGCTGGAATTTCTCAACCAGCATCGCTAAAACTTCAAGATGGGCATCCATTTCCTTTTCAGGGACGATCAGAATAAAGAGGGTCGAGACGGGTTGATCATCCATTGATTCAAACTCAACAGGCTGCTCAAGCGTGATGAGGGTGCCCATGATGCCCGTGCAATTGGCCATGCGGCAATGGGGGATCGCGATGCCTTCGCCGAGTCCTGTTGGGCTGACCTTTTCTCTTGCGATTAATAATCGATACAGTTCTTGTTCATCGATTCGCTCATTAGTCTCTGCAATGAACGCCGCTGCCAGTTCGATGGCGCGTTTTTTACTGCTTGCTTGAAGGCGACACTGTGTACGCTGTGGCGACAGAACAGAGGCAATTTTCATGGCGGTAGACGCAGGCGATGGCTGGTGGCGCAAGTATAGCAATCGCCGCTGATTGTTTCAGTATTTGTGTGTCTTATTCCGCGAGTACCGTTGTTGTTTGATGACGTTTGGTGATCAGCTTTCGTTTCGTTTCGATCATTTTTCGATCGAGTTTTTTGACCATTTTATCAATTGAAGTGTAGAGATTGTCGGATTCGGCCTCTGCAAAGACTTCTGCGCCAGAAATGTGAATGCGCGTCTCGGCCTTTTGGACCTTCTTATCAACGGTTAGGATCACCTGGCTATTAATAATGGGCTGGTAGTGTTTCTCTAATCGACTCAATTTCTTACGGATGTAGTGCTCAATCGCTTCTGTGATTTGTACGTGGTGTCCGCTGACGCTAATTTGCATTCGTATACTCCTTCAAAGCCCAGTTGATTCAACGTTTTGGAATAACGCCTTAACTAAGACCCTAACAGAGCGGATTGGTTCGGTTAAGTTGAGGTTTGATGAACAAACAGTGGAGATGTTAGCTGAGCTGTTTACGCTCGTTCGAGGGCGGGATCATTAAGGCTTCGCGGTATTTTGCAACGGTTCGTCGCGCAACGTTGATATTGTCTTCAGCTAATAGATTGGCAAGCTTGCTATCGGATAGCGGTTTACGGGTATTTTCCTGGCTAATCAATAATTTGATTTTGGCTCGAATCGCGGTTGAGGAGACTTCGCCGCCAGAATGGGTGCTGACATGTGATGAAAAGAAGTATTTCAGCTCGTAAACGCCGAGGGGTGTATCGATATATTTTTGAGTTGTGACTCTCGAAATGGTGGACTCGTGCAAACCGACGTCTTCTGCAATGTCATGCAGCACAAGGGGTTTCATCGCGCTGTCCCCGTGATCTAAGAATCCCGCCTGCACTTCCATTATTTTCGTTGATACGCGCAGCAGTGTGTCATTTCTTTGTTGCAGGCTTTTTATAAACCAGCGCGCTTCTTGCATCTGATCTCTTAAGTAGGCCTGATCAGGGCTGCTGTCGTTGCGCTTGATGAGTGCGGAATACTCTGGATTGACGCGAATTTTTGCGTTGATGGCCGGGTTTAACTCAACCGTCCATCGGTTGTTCTTTTTGGTTACAACAACGTCCGGAACGACATATTGAGGCGCCACCTCATTGAGGCCAGCGCCAGGCTTGGGATTAAGGGTTTGAATGAGTTCGATGGCGCTCTGGAGTTGCTGCCTCTGATACGTGCAGGTGTTTGATCAGAAATGCGAAGTCACGATTACCAAGGCTTGCAAGGTGGTCCGTTATGAGGGTTATCGCCAGCGGTTTGGCCTCTAGGTCGTTTGGCAACGACTGCAGTTGGATCAAGAGACACTCGCCCAAGTCTCTGGCCGCTATGCCAAGGGGGTCAAGATGTTGTATGAGATGTAAGACCGCCTCGATTTCTTCGATCTCGACATCCCAATCAATTGGCATCGCTTCTTGAATCTCTTCAAGTTCTAGTCGGAGCATACCCTCGTGATCCAAGCCGTCGATGATGTGCAGCGCGATCACTTCGTCGGTTTCGGTGAAGTTCAAAAGGTTTATTTGTTCAAGGAGATGGCTCTGAGCGGTTCCCTGAGGACTGTTTCGAGCATCAAAAGATTCACCGTCTTCATCGAATGAGGCGCCGGCGCCCAAGCCGGTTGGTAAGCTGTCGTAGACATCCTCCCAGATACTGTCGACGGGTAAATCGTCACCGAGGGCGTCGGTCTGGAGTAATTCTGAGGTATCGCTGACCCGGTCACCGTCCAGTTCCTGATCGTGTGGATCTGCTACAAGGGTTTCGAATTCATCAGAAGAGGGGCCTTCGAAGTCCTCATCCGGGCCTTGCCCTGGGTCTGCGGCATCAGAATTATCCGCCTCTGATGGATTATCAAGGCGCGTTGTTTCATCGAGGGTATCGGCATCGGAGGCTGCCGCAGTTTCTGCCGTATCATCAAATTCTTCGAGCATTAGGTTTGAGTCCAACGCCTCCTGGATCTCTTGTTGCAGGTCCAGGGTTGATAGCTGCAATAGCTTAATGGCCTGCTGCAGTTGCGGCGTCATCCGCAGTTGCTGGCCAATCTTAAGCGTTAGTGAGGGTCTCATGCTCATGGCGCAATGATACTGCTGATGGTTATGGAATAAAACTTGCTTGTTACGGAAAATGTGTCCTGTTGCTGTCGAGCGCTTTTAATGTTGAGGCTCGTTATGGGTCGTTTCTTTAAGTCTTTACGTGTAAAGGATGAAACCAGGCGGCCGCAAAGCTTATTATGAGGGTGTGGGTCACAAGACACGTCGTCAGTGTTCAAGAGTCAGGTTCGGCTCGTTTGTTCAAGATCATCAAGCGCGCATATGACGGCGCTGAGCTTGCGTCATATCGGTCCTTAGGGGTTGCTTTAGGGGTTGCTTCGATCTGGATTGCGCGATGTTAAAACCAAGCAGTTCTGGAGCGTGGCCTTTTTGTAAAAGCCGGCATGCAGCGGCCTTACAGTCTAAAGTTCTCGCCTAGATAAACTGATTTCACCAATTCGTTATCCAATATCTCTGCGCTGCTGCCCTGAGCGATGAGCTGTCCCTCGTTGACAATATAGGCTCGCTGGCAGATATCGAGGGTTTCCCGCACGTTATGATCGGTAATGAGAATGCCGATTCCGCGCTGCGCCAAGTAGTTGATAATGGCCTTGATATCGCCGACTGAGATGGGGTCGACGCCAGCGAAGGGCTCGTCTAAAAGCAAAAACTTCGGATCAGTGGCCAAGGCGCGCGCAATTTCCGCTCGACGCCTTTCGCCGCCGCTGAGGGCGAGGCCTAGGCTGTTGCGAACATGGTTTAAATTGAATTCGGTTAACAAGGCGTTGGTTCGTTCAAGTCGCTCGGGATGCGTCAGGTCAGTGACTGATTCAAAGATCGCGAGTAAATTGTCCGCAACAGACAGTTTCCGAAAGATGCTTGCCTCTTGTGGTAGATACCCAAGGCCTAGAGCGGCGCGCTGATGCATGGGCAGGGCCGTAATGCTTTTTCCTGCAAGATTGATCTCGCCAAAATCCGGCTGCACGAGGCCTGCGATCATATAAAAGCAGGTGGTCTTGCCCGCGCCATTGGGTCCGAGCAGGCCGACTACCTCTCCTGCGTCTACATGAAAGGAGACGTCCGCGACGACGGGCCGATTACCGAATTGTTTTCTGAGATGTTGAACTGAAAGTTGTGATGCCAATTTGGATTACTGCTTAGGTCTGGGGTTGATAATGAGATTGATTCGATTGTTCTCGGTGCCGTCACTCTCAACCTTAAAGAGCCCTTCTGCCAGATTGTAACTGAGGGTCTCGCCCTGATAGGTGTCTGCGCCTTGGGTTAATTGCGCCGAACCCGTAAGAAGTAGTGTCTCAGTCAAAATCTGGTAGGTAATGCTGGTTGCAGTGGCAACAATTTTTGGACGTGTCTCGGTTGCCGCTTGCTCGAAACGCGCCTTTGATTTATCGCCGGGTTTAGAGACCGCTTCAATTAACGCAAGGCGCTTATCACGGCTGGTCAAATTGACCTGGTCTGCTGTGATTCGGAGCAGGCCCTGTGCAATGATGACGTTACCCTGATACTCAGATCGACCAAGGGATTCGCTGACGGTTGCCCGATCAGCCTGTATGGTAATGGGAAGCAATAAGTCTTCCTGTGCGGCCACTTGATGCGCAAATAAAGTCAGTAAAACGATAAGGCAGAGGCGTAGTGGCATAATCAGACGCTATGATGAAGAGGCTCGAGCAAAGTGTAGCACGCGACATTCAATCAGCGGCAATGCTGGGCTACCTCAAGGTTTAAGCCGTATGGTTGTGACAACCCGTTGCGACGCATTTGAGTTAAAAAGAAACGTATCTTGATCGAAATTTGCACGCAGTTTTGCGGCTTGGGTTTGGGTGTTACCTGTAAAAATAGTGACAGGCGAATCGCTTTCAGCCACATTCTCGCTTGGATAGACATTCAGCGCGTCTGTGATAAAGGTTGTTGTGCTCCCATCCGGGTTGCTTTTTTCAGCCCGAACTGTGGACCAAAGCTCAACAGATTGTTTTCGGTAAACAGAAACCCCCAAGAGTCTGCCTTTGGTCGATGAGATGGTCCAAGGGCCCGTTAGGTTGGGGGTATAAAGGGCGACGCGGGGTAGCTCCAAGGTTGTGACATCGGTCAAGGGGTAATGGGTGAAGCGGTCTGCACTAATTTTAGAGGTTAAATGGCCTTCTTCGTTGATTTGGCTGATCGACGCCTGGGTCATGAAAAGGTCTGGCTCATTGAGCAGCGCTGGTGCTGTCTCGATTTGATGGTCAAGATCGACTGTGCGATTGAGCAAAACCGACGCGATGAAAACGGCAAGCAGTCCCATCAAGGTGCGTGACCGAAGCGTTCTGTTTTGTCTTAAGGATTCAATCATTGGAGATCGGACGCGCTTATGAGAAACGTTTCGCTCAGGTTAATCGATTTAAGGTCGATGTTCGATGGGACGCCCACCCGTTTTGGCGCATGGCTGTAAAAAACGCGGTTACCGCGGCCTGTCGCGCGGCGCTTGACCCAAATTCGGAGCCGGATGCGACTGCTTTGATTGGCATGATATGATGCCCATTTTTTTAAAGGCAATGTTATGGATCTCGCACAGTT
>JGI20153J14295_10000716_pt1 | contig 27486 bp, 28 predicted proteins | sample COG_03_FD_14295 | JGI IMG/M metagenome (IMG submission 14295) | reverse complement strand
AACTATTTTGGCTTTGAAGGTTGTGTCTCTTGGAATGAACTAAATTAGTAAACTTAATGGTATTGTTTAACGGCAAAATAAATAAATAAATTTCTACATTACATAATAATTTACTTTACGAAATTATTTATCTGAGCACAGACAATTAAGCAGATTGATTACTTAGGAATCTTGGTCCATTCTTTACCATTCCATTTAATCATTTTTCCCGATTCAAGGAGGTAATACCAGGTCTTTTCAGATTGTTTGTAGAGGTAAGGGAAGGATGATTTTTTTGTCCAAAGCCATGCATTCGAAGATTGCTGGAAGAGCCAAATATCAGAAGGAGTGGTCGAGGACAGATAAACCCAGCCGAGTTTTGAATGATACATCCAAAATTTGCTATTGTCGGTGCGCGTAGGGATATAAAAATAACCGAGCCAATTAGACTGCTTCCAGTTCGGGGCATTTTTCACTTCGGTCACACCTTCGATTGCGTCGGAGGAAACTAGGTTTGCCTGCTCCAGCTGTTGTTTGAGAGTTTCTGCCGTCCAAAAGGGAACCACTCCCCCAAAGGTAGGGTCCTTGACTATTGAGGATTCAAATTTGTTGCCCACCGGTGAGGGCATGGAGTCAGACAGGTCCACTTTTCCAAGAAAGAAATTCTTTAAATGTATCACATCGTTTTGAGTCTCAGAATTATTCAGGTCGATTCGATAATCGAGCGAGATAATTACATCGTCTAAATCATTACGAAACCTTTCCTCCCTGGAAAGGTCAGAACTGTCCAAATTAAAAAACCTTTTTTCCGTGATCCTGTATCTTAGGTATTCGGATGCACTTTTATAAAAAGTAATTGCGTCCTTAATATTTGCCTTTGATTCAGCAAGAAAATTCTTCTTTTTAAGCGAGCCGAACTGGCTAGAAGAATCAAAAAGTGATTCTAAATTGACCATGCCTGTATCGTGCATTTGCTTCGCGGTAAAGCCATTCATTGGCCATTCATAACTCATGATTACTTGAGAGGCACCAATCAATGCCTTAATGATAGACTTGAGTAATAAGACATCCCCCATGTCAGCATAAAGCACCTGTTCTAAACCAGTAAAATCTTGAGTCAGTGTAATGTAGGTTGTACTCGCCGGAATTTGAGCCAGGTAGAGGTTGGCAATCTCAAGGGTAACAACAAAGGTGTCCTGGAGGTAAGTTTGAATTTCATTAAATTGAAAGGTTGGATTGATATTATTTCCGTAGTGTAAACCTTCCAACCAGATGTCGGGAAGCGAGAAAGAGCCAATTTCTTGATTTGCACCCAGTGCAAGAGCAAGTGCTTTAAGAGAGTTTGTACTGTTATCCTCAACTAGATTAAGGAGGAGTTCCAAGGCATAAACAAAATTAGCCTGGGGGGCGGTGGAGTCGAGTTTTAGTTTTTCTTTGATCGAAGCCATCCCCACCGAAAGGTTTTGAATGGGAACAGGAATTTGCTGTTCAACTTCAACGAATGCATACTGCCTCAGAGCACTTATTTCGCCTTGTGTTCCCACATCTGAAAGGTCGAGGTAGTTTTCTTTTATTTTTAAATAATATAAATAAGGTAACTTTGCGAGAGGGGAGAGGCTTGAAATACGATGTCTGTTGAGGTACAAATATTGAAGCGATGAAAGTCTTTCGATTCCTTCCAATGAAGAAATGGTACTCCCCCCGCTCAAATCCAAAGTGGTAATACTTCCAATATTGAGAAGGGGCGATATATCACTTATTCCATTCTCTTTTATAATCAGAGATTGAAGGTTTTTTGCGAATTGAATACCTTCTAGATTCCGAATGATTCTTCCATTCTCTGGTGCCGTGAAATAGGTGAGCCCTTCGAGGTGAGCTTGGGTCAGCTTTGCAGGATTTTTGGTGAGGGGGATACCTGAAAAATATAATGCGTATGGATTGCTGGCTAAAAATTCTTTAAAAGAAGTGGTGAGGTTGTTGTCAGTAGGGTAAACATTAGTACTGAAATAAGCTTTATAATTTACATCCTGAGTGATTTGAACGCTTAGTGGAGTGGTTTGATTGAGGTAATACCCGAGATAAGCAGAAGACCAGTTCCCATCTGTGGTGTTGTTTGTATCCCACCCTAAAAAAGTAGTGGTGGATGAGTTATTTGCAGTAAGGTTAGCTAAAGAACCGTAGGAATAAGAACCGGCACCGGAAACATTTCCCTCGCCAATCACTTCAGATGAAACTGTAAAGGTGAGCAGTTCAAAATTGGCCGTCACATTGAAGTTTGTACTTGAAGTAATTGAAAGCGGATTTGCTGTGCTATTAGAATCATCCGACCAACCAGAAAAATAATACCCGTTAGTGGGTGTAGCAAAAAGGTAAGCCGTTGAGTTTGTATAGACTGAGGAGGAAGAAGAGAACCAAAGTCCGTAGGAATTTCCAGAGGAATCAGTTATTATTGTGGGGGGGGTAATTAATTTCATCTAATCCATAGTAAGCCGGATATGAAATCGTACCCCCAGTCGTTAATGAGGAAGAGCCCGTTACCGAAACCGTTTGTGAATGCAAAAATTCGCCCCTACAGCATATAGAAATGTAATTGTGAATAGGATACGCATCGGAAACATAGCCATTTAGAATTAAACTAGAATGGCAATGTAAAAATCGAAATCAATAGGGTGTTACTCACTTTTAAAATTATTCAATTTATGTAATTACAAAAAAAAGGGGCGATCTCGCCCCTTCTTTAATAACTGTAGATTTAATTTAGCCTTTTTTACCTAGCACCGCCATTACAATCAATAGTGCAACAAGACTGGCCAAACTTGCACCCGTTCCGATAAAGGAATCAACCACACCGGTTATATTTCCTATTATGTCAATTCCACCATTTTCTCCACCGGCTCCGAAGACAATTTGCACGACTACAAGTAGTCCAATTGCAACGATCAAGATTTCGGTTAAGCCACCAATAGTGTCTTTTAGTTTTTTTGCTACATTTTCCATTTATTTTTTCCCCACTTTTAGGTTTATTTATTTCAGAAGCTAAATGTACTCTGAAAGTTTATTATTTGTTTCTTTGGAAAATGGCCAAAATAATCAGGATAGCCACTAGACCAACAAATCCATTTTCACCGCCAATTTCCGCCACTATCTGAGACAAGTTTTGAACGACACTTGCTCCAAATATCGCACCTTTGCCAAAGACAATTTCAACGACAATCCCAAGTGCAATTAATCCAATGCCAACTTGGGAAACGAGTTTTATCCATTCGTGTACCTGTGAGATCACATCCTTCATAGTATCCTCTGTTTTAGAATTATGTGCCAAGGGAGCCTCATTCCGAAGAACCGGAAGATTTTAAAAGCTACCACCATCCTTGACATCACTTTTACTATTGGTGCTCATTAACATAGCTTCTGTCAAGCAGTATTTTATTTTTTAATTAAGTTTATTAATTAAATTAATGGATTGATCGGTGTTCGTGATTACGAATCTAAAGTTGGTAATTTGCTTGGAATCCATCAGCGCTTCAGCTTGAGTAAATTCATGAATTCTTTGCGAGTAAAGAAAATGGAATTGGGACCAATTGGAACGAATGCTTATTTGGTGTGGGAGGAGGGAGGGAAAGAGGCGATATTGATCGATGCCCCTCCTGAGTCGAAAGAGGAGGTAATTCCTATTCTCGAAAGGGAATCGCTTTTACTCACTGAGATTTGGTTAACGCATGGACATTGGGATCACATGGCAGGTGCTGCTGAATTAGCAACTAGTTCAGTCAAAGTGGTCGGTCATCTTGCCGACCAAATGCTTTTTGAGAAACCAGCAGTGATGTCCACATTCGCGATTCCAGGAATGGAATTCCAGCCAATCGCGATTACCCAATGGGTAGAAGAGGGGGACACTTTAGATTTATTGGGTCGAAAGGTTTCAGTGTACCATTGTCCTGGTCACTGTCCTGGAAATGTAATCTTTTTTGTGGAAGCCGAAAAAATTTGTTTTGTGGGAGATGTTATTTTTGCCCAGAGCATTGGGCGTGCTGATCTACCTGGTGGAGATTTCTCCACATTGGAGAGTTCGATTCAAAAAAAGATTTATACCCTGCCCGAAGAAACGGAAATTCTCCCGGGGCATGGTCCCAATACTACTGTTGGCAACGAGCGACGTGGAAATCCTTTTGTTCGACCTGAGTAGAAAGTAAGTACTTTTTAAATTGCATAGTGATGATTCGATTTGCTGATACAGCTGTGGAGGAAGATGAATTTGATTTATCTTCTATCGTCGATTTCATTTTTAAAGAGGGTGGGTGGTTGGAAAATGCCCTCGATTTTGAACATAGACCAGAGCAGCATGAAATGGCAAAGTCGACTGCGCATGCACTTTTGAATGAAAGCCACCTATTATTTGAAGCGGGAACAGGAGTAGGCAAGAGCTTGGCTTATTTAGTGCCGTCCGTTCTTTTCTCCTGCACGCGAAAAAGACCCTGTGTCGTGGCCACCAACACGATAAGTTTACAGGAACAACTCTTAAATAAAGACATTCCTGCTCTTCGATCTTTAATGGAGTCNAATCCTGCCCTCGAAAGCTTTAAGGATTTCCGCTGCGCACTCTTAGTGGGGCGAGCTAACTACTTATGCACGACTCGATTACATCGTGCTTTAAGCGGTCAGGGTGAATTATTTGAGGGCCGACAAAAACGGGAGTTAGAGAGGATTGCCGAGTGGGCAAATAAGGGTGCTGTCGAAGGCATTCGGCAGGAATTATCTCCCCTTCCTATGGGAGCGGTATGGGATGCAGTAAGTGCTGATTCATCGCTTTGTTCATCCAAAAGATGTAAGCCAGAAAACTGTTTTTACCGAAGGGCGAGGTCGGAGGTTGAGGAATCTGATTTGGTAATTGTGAATCATAGTTTACTTTTTTCTTTAATGGGTGCTGGATTTGGACCAAATGATGACAAGGGAGGGGTTATGTTCGCCAATGATTTTGTTATTTTTGATGAAGCCCATGAAATGCCTGAGGTTGCGGGCGACCATCTAGGATTATCGATTAGCTCATGGGCATTAGAGATGAGTGTAAGGAGGATCTTTAACCCAAAGAAACGAAAGGGACTGATATCACGAATCGGGAGGAGCGTGGACTTTGAAGCCGTAGAAAATGCGGAATTTGCAGTCGCGGACTTCTTTCAATATTTACATGCGAAAACCCTGGGTGGAAAGGACCGTATCCGACTTTTAGAGAANGGNGTTTTACCCATGGAAGTATTTCCGCCCTTGAGTAGACTATGCCGATGTTTAGTGGAGCTGGGTGAGTTAACGGATGATGAATCCCTGAAGATGGAATTAAAAGACCAAGCCCGAAGAATGCAGGGATATCTAAATGGTTTATCCGAGGTGATTGAGCTTAAGGATAATAATTCTGTTTACTGGATTGAACGAACAGGGAAGCAGAATCAGATCATTCACTTACGAAGTGCCCCTTTGGAAATTGCAAAAGTGTTACAAGGACAACTTTTCTCCCGAGATGTTTCTGTACTCATGACGAGTGCGACATTAACCCGCAAGGGGAATGCATCTGCCTTTCGATCCACGATTGGTGTGGAGCATGTGGAAGAGGGAATAGTAGATTCTCCTTTTGATTATGAGTCTAATCTACAAATAAGGGTTTTAGCCGACTGTCCTGATCCTATGTCCAACAACCGCTTACCTTATTTAGAGTACATGGTTGAAGTGCTACACGGCTGTGCTACCAGTATAGAGGGAGGAACATTAGTTTTATTTACCAATTATTCGGATCTGAAGTTTTGTTATCAAAATTTGCTTCCACGATGGAAGAAATTGGGGCGATCAGTCTATGCACAAGGAGAAGGGCTTTCGCGGTCCGATCTACGAGATAAAATGATTGAAGAACAGGATGTTCTGCTTTTGGGTGCGGAAAGTTTTTGGAAAGGCTTTGATGCGAAGGGACCCTGTCTCTCCCAAGTTATCATTACCCGATTACCCTTCGAAAATCCGAGTCATCCCGTACTCGAGGCAAAGTCAGAGGTTTTGGGGAAAGAGGGTAAAAGTGCTTTTATGGAACTTACTTTACCCTCTGCAGTAATTCGTTTGAGGCAGGGAATGGGTCGCTTAATAAGATCTAAAAATGATGTCGGTGAGCTGGTTATTTTAGATTCTCGAATATTAAAAAAAGGATATGGGAAAGATTTTATCAGAGAATTTCCTAAAAAAGACTATGAAATTATAAATTCAACCGATCTTTTGCCTAATCTTTTCAATGAGGAGTAAAAGAATCTTGAACTTTCTTAATAAATTTTCAAAATTGACCTTTCCCTTTTATTGGTATCAATAATTAAAACCTTACCCTTGCCTACAATATGATTTTAACCTCACATGGACATAGCGATGTTGGATTCGTTCGTGAAAAAAACGAAGATTCTTTCTTAGTTGATGAGCATCGGGGAATATATGCAGTGGCGGATGGAGTGGGAGGACTTCCTTTTGGGGCATTGGCAAGCAAGTTGGCCGTTCAATTTTTTAGATCATCTATTTACGATACAGATGATTGCACTACCGAGCAGGAATTAAGGTTACTTGCTCATTCCATTCACCAAAACATTGTAGAGTGTGGTACCATTGTGGGGGGAGAAAATGGAATTGGTTGTACTTTTTCCGGGCTTCGCCAAGTGGGAGATAAAATGGTTTTTGTACATGTGGGGGATTCTTCTATCTATATCCATGATGAAAATGGACTTAATAAGGTTTCGAAGTGTCATACGCTCGGAGATGAACTGATTGACAAACATGGACCAGAGGCAGCCATCGATATGCCCGAGCACTACATGCACACGCTTACCCGTTGTATGGGTCAAGACATCGACTTTGAGGTCGATATCGGAGAGATTGCAATGGCACCTGGAAGTTCGATTCTAATTTGTTCAGATGGAATAACCAACATGGTTGCATTGCCTGAAATCGAAAAAATGATCAATGAATTAGATCCGATGTCTTTTGTCCACTCGTTAATTGATTTGGCAAACCAAAATGGTGGAACTGATAATTCCACTGCTGTTTGTCTCAAAATTTCTTAAATTAGCACCTCTCTTATGTCTGAGAGAATTAGCCTGTATCTTGATAAATTAGCGAAGAACCCTGATAATTTGCTTAATCGCTTTAGCTTGGCACAGGTTTACTACGAAACTGGTGAATACGAAGAGTCCATCCTTCACCTCCGAATTTGTTTTGAAAAAAGAAATGATTGGATGATGGTTACATTACTCTTGGGTAAGGCATTGATCGCAGTTGAGCAAAAAGAAGCAGCTTGCGAACCACTGAAGCAAACCATTGTGCTTGCCCAGAAGCAAGGACATGAAGACCCCGAGCACGAAGCAAGAACTCTTTTGGCAGAATGCGTGGAGTCTGAAAGTGTTTGATTTTTATTGGTGCTTTCAATTTCTTTCCTGAAAGTAAGGAAAGCGTTTTAGAATGACGAGTTTAACCAATAGCATCTCGCTCGTTAGTGGACTCACCATTGTTTCTCGATTTCTTGGCCTTTTTCGAGATGTTCTTTTTTTTACCTGTTTCGGAGTTTCTGCGATCGGAGATGCTTTCATTCTCGCATTCACATTACCCAATCTGTTCAGAAGAATGCTTGGGGAAGGTACCTTGAGTTCTGCCTTTATACCGGTTTATTCGGAGGTAAAAGAATCCCATTCTCTACAAAATGCAAACGATGTCCTGAATCAGGTTTTAACGAGATTATTTTTCCTCCTCTCTATAATATCGATTGTTGTATGCCTATTGTCATGGTGGGCCTCGAACTACTATTGGGTAGAAAGTCAGAAGTGGATCGATGGTCTTTTCTTAAATTCCATTATTTTTCCCTATGTTCTTTTCATATGTATATCCGCTATTATAGTCGGGGCATTAAATACACATAAAAGTTTTTTTGCCGGCGCCTTCTCCCCCATTATTCTAAATATCGCGATGATTGGGGGCTTGGCATTTTGTTACTTTGGCATGTCTTGGCGGGGTTTGGAGCTGGGTATGGCATTATGTGTCGCAGTTCTGGTCGGTGGAATATTCCAGACCGTTTGGCCGTGGATTCAATTAAGGCAATCTTTTGATTGGCGGTGGAAGTTTAATTTTTCGAGCTCCTCTGGATTGGAAAAAATAAAAGGACTCTTTTTGATCGGTGCTTTTAGTGCAGCAGTTTCGCAAGTTAATATCATGGTATCCCGTTTCTTGGCTTACCGCTTGGAGGATGAGGGGGCATTATCTTACCTTTTTCTTTCTGCTCGTTTGATTGAACTTCCGCTTGGGGTTTTTGCGATTTCGATCTCAACGGTTGTTTTCCCACAATTATCCAAGGCATTTCAAAAAGAGCAAAATAATGAGTACAAAAATTATTTTGCTCGGGGATTTCGATTAACAATGAGCTTGATTATACCAGCAGCAATTGGATTAGCCCTACTGTCAGATTCTATAGTAAGCGTATTTTTTCAATGGGGAGAATTCGGAGGTAAAGATGTTATGCTTGCCTCTGAGGTTCTTGTTATTTCTTGTTTTGCTTTACCCTTTTATGCAATGGCAGCCTATTTTGTAAAAGCATTTCATTCCCAAAAGAACATGAAGGCTCCATTACATGCTGCGGTCATTAGTTTATGCGTTAATTTTGTTTTGAGTGTAGTGCTGATGCAATATTATGGAATGATTGGACTGGCGTGGGCCAATGTAATTTCCGCCTGCTTACAAACTTTATTNNTGGGCACAAGGTTAAATGTTTTTAATCTAAAAACTCTTCTCGGAGAAAAAACCTTTTCAGTAAATAGTATTATTATCTCTTCCTTTGCCATGCTGGGAATATTATGGTTCACCATTCAGCAGGANTATTTTGGGGAGAGTAAGCTATCGAGCATTGTGGAATTAATGGTTTTGATCCCACTTGGAGTATTAGTGTATGGAATTTCTTTAGTAGTCTGTGGATTTCCTGAACTCAAAAAATACCGAAAGAAAATATCGTTCGGTTTTTTTAGTAATGGACAATAAGTAAGTTCTTACTGTGAACGTGGGGTTGACAAAATTGGCAAGATTGAGACTACTATTATAGATACTAAACTATGATTAAAAGATCTCATACCCAATTTGGTTTTACACTAGTAGAATTGTTAGTGGTTATTGTAATAATCGGAATTCTTGCGGGAATAACTTTTTCGGGAGCGAACTATTTATTAAGTTCCCAAGATGAAAAACAAGCCAAAAGCCATATTGGTGCTCTTACCTTAGCCCTTGAGCAATACAAAAGTGAAATGGGAGGATATCCACGAACCAACTTAATTTCGAATGAAGAGGATATATTTGAGTGTGGTGCCTTTCTCTTGCGGTCATTGGCTGGCTTAGTGGACCGTAATGGCGATCCTCTTGATCAAGAGGATTTGAGGAAAAGTTTCCTTCCAGGCGATTCGCTTATTTTAGGAATTCAAAAAGGAAATCGAAATGAAATTTTTCTTCCGGAAGAAGAAGATTGGAACCCGAACTCAGGAGAGACTTTTTTTCCAATGGATCCGTGGAGCGAACCCTATGTCTATCAATTTCCACGACGGGATGGACATAAAGGATTCTTACTCTTTTCGAAGGGGGCGGACGGACAATCGTCTGTTTTTGCTCAAGAATTAACTGCCACTCCTACCAAGGAAGCAATCGACGAAGATAATATTCCAAACACTGAGCCGGGGAAATGGTGAACCGCTTTATGAACAAGAAAAAATCCAAATTGCGAGGGTTTACCCTTATTGAATTATTAGTGGTTATTGCCGTAATTGGCATTTTAATGGGAATGTTGGGGCCCAAAGTGTTTGATTTACTGACGAGTTCAAAAGTAAAAAAATCACAGTCAATATTTCGCTCATGGGTCACTCAACTTTATCAATATAAAGAATTTTATAAATACTTTCCTCCCTTTCTTTTGGAGGAAGATGAAGGAGTGCCAATGCTTCTCTCAGAAGCTGAAAATCACGAATCTTTTATAATCGCACTTAAGGGAATGAGATGGGATCCAGATTTAACAGAATGGCAACCCATTGATCAGGGCAGTGAGTTGAGGGATCAAAATCGAAAAGGTCGAGAATTTCATTCATTTTCAGAAGATGAATTTGGTCCAGAGGGATATCTTGCAGATTCCTGGGCCGGGACTAAAATTCGGGTCGTAGTTGATCAGGATGGGGATGGTTTAATCAAGTTAGGATCGGCAGCAGTTGATGAAATTCTTTCCGCCCTTAAGCAGGATTACGATTCGGAGGTTGTGGATAATGCAAAAGATAAATTATCTGTGATTCGTGAAAAAGTTGGAATTTATGTACTCGTTGATGAGACCGGTGAAACAGAATCAGAAAATGTTTTTTCCTGGGATGTCGGGAAATATTTAGAAAAGGACTGATTGACCGTTTGAAAATCGATTATTATCAAAAGCGAATTAAACTAAAGGGGTTCACCCTTTTGGAATTATTGATTGTTTTGGCAGTGATGGGTTTAATGATGGGGCTAGTGGGCTTTTCCCTACTCGGGGGCGGTGGAGCCGAGCTTGGTGCCGCCCAGAGGGAATTACTCGGACTTGTACAGCAAGCACGATCCCGTGCTGCATTATCGGGTAGTGAGACTCGATTAATTGTCAATAATACCGAGACCGATTTGGATAAATTTCACCGCTATGTAGAACTCATTGTTCAGGACACATGTTCAACGACCGGTGAAGTGAAGTGGATTGTAATGGGGGAAGGGAAATATTTAACCGATGGTGTTTATTTTGTTCCAGAGGGAGAAGATAAGTCGGAAACAGGAGAGGGATGGAGGAGTGATGCCTATACGATATGGAGCGATGAAAATGATGATTTTTCTTTAGCGGATTCTTTTAAGGGGGAGCGGGAACAAAATGGGGATAACCAATTTCGGTATCTTGCCTTTAACCAACTAGGTAATGTCGTTTTTCCTGAATCTTCTGGATCCGGCGTACAAAAAGCACCGAAATTAGTTTTGGGCGTTGGTTCCCCCAATCCAGGTGAATCCGGAAAACCCCTTCGTTTTGATAACCCTAATTCCATTGCCGGTATATTACTTCGCCGTTACGGCGGGTTTGCTGTATTGGAGTTGGAAGATTTTGAATAAATTATGGTCGTGATGAAACCATCGAGTTGCTCTCGAAAATCTTCTAAGAACGGTTTTACTCTCTTGGAAGTGGTCATTGCGTTGGCAGTTTTTGGATTTTTGATCGGTGGGTTACTTGGGTTTCTCCCCTGGGGAGTCGAAGGGGTGGGGAAGGTAAGAGAGCAGAATATTGCCTACGGATTAGTAGATGCGGTTCAAGTTGAATTAGAAAGAATGGGTTTTAGTCTCGTGGAGCGCGGAACCAAAAGAATTAGAGGGATTTCATCCCCCACACCAGAGGATATGAAGGACGAGCGGTGGAGCCTACTGTTAGTTGCTCCCAAAGAAGGGCACCGAGTCGAGTTTGAACAAGTGATCGAGTATGATAAAACCTTGATGAATGATTCGGGGAGTCAGGAGGATGGGCAAATGCAGGAACTTTGGATTAATGAATCCGGTGGTAGTAATTTTCCATTTAATCAATCTGCACAAGGTGTGCCACTTTCTCTTCTCGGTATGAAAGGAAGTGAAACAGGGCCTCCGTGGTCCAACAGATGGCTTCCTGAGTCGGAAAGATATTTTCTCATTAAATGCTCACAATATCCACTTGAGCATCGACACCGTCATCATCCAAGTAATGGATTTCTTGCCTTACAAATTGATATTCAATGGCCTTATAAAATACCTGACCCATCAAAGGGAGAGGAGGGCTTTCGTAGAGTGTCACATCGATATCGAACGCATTTCCGTTTTCCTTTGGCGATTACCCGTTAGGTGACTGAAAATTCAGCAAAATATAAACTGAGCATTTGGGTGCTTGCTGCTAGGCCGAAGACCTTAGTTGCGTCAATTATTCCAGTTTCACTTGGTACCTCGTTAGCATTTCAGCAATCAGAAGATTTATCTTTTGCTTTAATTGCAATGTGTTTTCTTTTTTCTTTCCTGGTCCAGATTGCTACCAATTTCGCGAATGATTACTTTGATTTTTTAAAGGGAGCAGATGAACAAAGAACCCTCGGTCCCAAACGGTTTTCAACCCATGGTGTGATTGCTGGTTTAGAGTTACGTAATGCATCTTATACTCTTCTTTTTTTTGCATTTATTTTGGGAGTTTTCATGATGGAAAACTCAGGTGCAAGTCGTTGGCTTCTTCTTATTGGAATCGCCAGTGTTTTAAGTGCGATTGCCTATACTGGGGGGCCTTTTCCCTTTGCTTACAATGGATTAGGCGATGTTTTTGTAATTCTTTTTTTTGGCTTTGTCGCGGTCTGTACGACTCATTATATTCTAATTACCGAGGCAGGTCATTTATGGGAGCCAAATTGGGTCGTTCCGCTTGGAGTCGGTTTTAGTATCAACAATCTTTTGGTGTTGAATAATTATCGCGACCGAAACACTGATTTAATGGTGGGGAAAAAGACTCTGATTGTTTTACTTGGAAAAAAGTTTGGTATCAGCCTTTATTTCTTTGGTTTCTTTACCTCTTTTGTTCTATGCCCTTTGATAGAAAGCAGGCTTGTCTACGCCACGATTCTTTTTCCAATGGGGCTATACTTGGTTTGGAAACTGAATAAGGCGAGTGAGAAGAAACATTATGACTTCTTGCTTACATGCACATCTCTATCGGTGGTAGCGTACGGGTTGGTAACTGCTTTTGCACTTACCAACCAATAAAAATTTACTGATTCTTACAAGCTAGGAATTTACAATATCAACAAGCTCGTCTTTGGTCTTGAGACCAATAATTGTTTCGGAAAGAGAACCATTTTTATAAACCAAAAGAGTGGGGATGGACTGAACGCCATGCTCTTGTGCCAATTCGGTATTATCGTCGACATTTACTTTATAAACTTCAACAGAATCACTCATCTCAGAGGAAAGTTCCTCGAGGACCGGAGTCAGTGCTTTGCAGGGGCCACACCAAGGTGCCCAAAAGTCGATTATAAGTGTTTTGTCTTTTGAAGAGGTTACTTTTGCAAAGCTCTCTTTGTTTAAGTTAATGAGTTCGCTCATTATAATTATGATATTTTTAGCGTATTGTTGAGTTTAATTAGAAAGAAATAGAAGAACCATTGCCGTGATCGCACCACCAAATACGAGGAAATCGAGTATGAGAAAAATAATACTCGGTCTTTTCTTTTTTTCAGGTCCAACTGCTGCTGCAGGCTTGGGTCCACCGGGGGGTGCCCCCATTGGACCTGGTGCCGGAAGTCCTCCAGGAGGAGGCGTTCCCATTGCTGGCATCGGTGGCATTGCACCGCCTGGAGCGGGTAGTGCAGGTCCTCCTTTTGGTGCAGTAAGTGCTGGTTTCGGCCCCCCAGGAGAGGGCATTGGAGCACCTGGTGTGGGAAGTGCAGGGCTGGGAGAAAGGGACGGGGTGGCTAATGTGGGTGCGGGTCCAGGGGTAGGTGCAGATGGTAAATTTCCCACATTAGGTAGGCTTGGAGTGGGGGAAGGTAAAGGAGACGGAGATAATGCCGCGGCTGGAGCAGGCATCGGTGCAGGGGCAGGAGCACCGACCGAAGGTATGACTCCTGGCATAGGTGCATTGGGTAAAGTTGCCGGTACACTTGGAGAGGGGAGTCCCGCGGCACTGGGTGGCGCAGGTGCTGCTGGTATGCCAGCAGGGGGAACAGCAGCAGTCGGTGAGGGTAAAGGTGCTGGAGTTCCGTCACTCGGCTTGATCTTCGGAGCAAATGGAGATCGGGTTACTCTAAACTTGGGTCCACCTTCACCAGGTTTCACTGGGGCTCCTTCTTTAGGAGTTAATTTGAGGATGGGTTTCGGGGGGTTGGGCAATCCTTCTGACATGATGCTATTGATTCAAAAAGGAATATTAACTCAGGGCAAGCGAAAGATTTATTCCTTGGGAGTGTTTTTTTCGATCAAATCAGAAATTTCGTCCATGGAAGCATTTTCAATCGACTTTCCTTTGAGGGACAAATCCTCAAAAGTTTTGAAAAGGGTTTCTGTCATTTTATCGTGTGTGTTCTCTGAACCTCCAAAAATAGAAAACTTATCTGCCTGAGTAATTCTCTTGTGCCCATCGGTACAGTCCAATCCAAGACCAAAGAGATGAGCCATTACTTTTGGGTCTTTATAAGGTAGGTTAGGATGTTGGTATCTTTTGTTCATTTACTAATATAATATTTATAGAGTGAGCTTTTAGTCAATACAGTCTTATCTTAATTTAAAAAATTTAAAACGCAAAGATTCGGGTGCTTAACGCAATTTCTGTCTCATTTTCTTTCGTGGTGCCTTTTCGACCTGTTACCGAGATTATCCATGTCCAAGCTGCGGATCGATTGTATTCAACAGCAGCCTGCCAATAAGGAATTGTGTTCGATTCCTCTTCGTACGCAATGGAGGTATGAAAACTTTTTCTTTCATCCCATCGGTGGTTTGCGGAGAGTCTCCATTGATCTGAAAAAGATAAATATTTGAAATAGCCAACTTCAAGCGTGTTCACAGTCCCGTCAATAAACTGTGCGGAAAAGCTATTTCGAATCACCTTTCCTTCATCGGAATTAATTTTGGATTGCCCGGTGAAGGAGATCCATGGTGCAGGCTGAATAGAAAGACTCGCAAAAAACTCCTTCGCGATATCTCCATTATCCTCTTTTTTGTGGTACAAGTCTTGAAAGAAATGAAGTGAAGCAATCCTTCGAGTCTGTTCACCCGATCGAGTAAGAAACTGATTTTCCCAACCCAGTCGAACGACTTCATAAGGGGTTAGCCCATCTGCCTCGATATGGTCCATTAAATCTATGGGGCGGAGGTTAAGTTCTACAAAAGGGTTGTCAATTTGTGGAATAAGCGATTCTTGGTCGGCGCTCATACGATTTACTTTCCGGTGAGAAATAGAGAAGCCCATAATATGTCTAATTTGATCAATGTTCCAGGTCGCATTTTCCCAATTATAATCTCCCGATACCTCATACCTTATTTCATTTCCCCATTCGCCCATACTTCGATTCGCATTGGGCCCATCCATCGAGTAATCCTGTCTTCTGTAGGACAAATGGGGGGAGTAAATCAATCCATTTCCCAAACGAAACGGTCGGACTATCTTATATCCCAAATCGAGTTTATTTGATTTTTGTAATAATTCACCCAAGTTTCCTTTTTGCCGAAAAGCGGAAAATTCAATCGCGATGGTATTATAAAATTTGGTATTAGCCAAGGGAGTGGGGGCAAGGTCGATTCGTAAATTTGGAATCTGTTCGACTGTTGATTCGTATTGATTTGCCTGCCAGCGGGTAAGTGATGAAACAGTCCAGTTTTTCCCCTCGAAGGTAATTTCACCAAATGAATCGTTCCACTGGTTTTCGTGGAATTGTTGTCTTTGAAAATCCCGATAAACTTCTGAGTCTTCATTCCATTCAAATTGTCCTGCCACCCGCCAATTTTCTTGAGGCCGATTAATCGTGTATGCCCTTATGTATGAGCGGTGAGAATCGATCGGAGAACCAAGAAGGTCATTTCCTCGCAAATCTCCCTGGTCATCAATCCACCCACTCTCCACAGAACCGTTATAATTGGAGTCTTTACCATTCGAATCCCATTGCAGTCCTGGGGACAACAGTAGTCCTCTCTTCGAATACCCGGTGAAATCAGCATTTACATCAACATTTGCGCCTAATTGCCACTTCCCCCCTGTACCTAAATACCAACCCAAGTTACTTTGCTTCCCCGCTCTTAATTTATATTGCAGAGATTTTCGATTCGTTTTTCCTGAAAACGAGGGTAAGCGACCGACGGTATGATCCCCCAGTTTTATTGAAATATTTCCCGCCCGAATTACTTCTTCTTCTTCGTTCCATCTGAGTTCTCGAACTAAGAGGTTTGGTTCATTTTTTTCTTTACCCAAGAGGTAGAGCGAGGAATTTAAACCTTGGATTGTGGAGTTCTGACGACTCAATTCATCCGACTGGATTGCCCATGGATAAATACCGAATTTAATTTCAGAGGCGTTAAAATCACCAGTAATTAAATTAAGCTTGATTCGCCTGGCCAAGAGACGGATTTCTCCATCGCTTAGGATTACTTTACCTTCCGCAAATGCTTCGCTTTGATTGGCGTCATATTCGATCCTGTCTGCGAGGAGCAAAACGGGGCCACTTTCTAAGCGAGCATTAGGGGCGGCAACCATTTTTTGTAATACTTCGTCAAAAAAAACTTCGTTGTCTGCCTCCAATATGGTCTTAGTGGAATCTTTGGGTGGCGAATTTTCAATTTGCCCAAATGAAATTTGGACAAGGATGGAAACGAGTAATGGGAAAAAAAAGGTTTTCACTTGGGACTTAAGATGCGAGGATGCGAATTATAAACAAGAAAGAAATGATTTTAGGAGCAATTTCTTTTCTCATTTTTAATTTTTTTATTAAAAAAGCCTCTTTCTTTTTTCATGATAATCAATCAAAACGAATTAAATTCTTGCCTGTCCGGAAAAATTGGATGTCCTCACGATTTTTTAGGCTTACATTCCCTCGGTTCCGGAAAAGGAGTTGTGGCTCGTGCTTTTGATCCCGAGGCGGATGAAATTGTAATTGTTGATCAGAATACTGATGCAGTCTATCCCCTAAAAAAAATTCACTCCAATGGTTTTTTTGAAGGTCATATTACTGAACTGGAAGAAATGTTCCCCTACCTTTTCCGATCAATTCGTGCCGGTATCAATGTCGAATGGCTTGATCCTTACGGATTTTTACCCTTTAAAGAAAATAAGGATTTTGCCACATTTAATGACGGTACAGACCGTCGTCCATTTGAAAAACTGGGTTCTTTTCCATCTTTGCACCAGGGGGTGGAAGGAGTAGCATTTGTGGTTTGGGCACCATCGGCTCAGAGTGTTCATTTGGTTGGAGATTTTAATAATTGGCATCCTTTTTCATTGCCGATGCGTTCCTTGGGCTCTTCAGGATGTCGGGAAATTTTCGTGCCCGGAGCAATCATCGGCCAAAAGTATAAATTCCGAATTTTAGGAGCAGACTCGTTATTAAGAGAAAAAACCGATCCATTTGGGCTTCGGTTTGAACCGCCTCCGGGAAATGCCACCATAATTCACTCTCGAGATTACCCAAGGGTTGAAAAAGGAGAAGCCCTCACTTTAGATCCTCGGTCCAGTCCGGTTTCTATCTATGAAATGCACTTGGGATCTTGGAAATTTTCAGAAAACGAAAATCGACCATTGAGCTATCTTGAATTGGCAGACCAGTTGCCAGTTTATCTGAATGAACTGGGTTTTTCTCATGTTGAATTTCTTCCGGTTAGCGAATATCCATTTGGAGCTTCATGGGGGTACCAAGTTACTGGCTTTTATGCTCCCACTAATCGGTATGGAACGCCAGATGAATTTAAAGTATTGGTAGATGCATGCAAAAAAGCGGGTATTGGAGTCATTATTGATTGGGTGCCCGCCCATTTTCCAAGTGATGAATTTGCCCTTTCACAATTTGATGGAACCTGCCTTTTTGAGCACGAAGACCCCCGGCAAGGAAAACACGCAGAATGGGATACTTTAATATTTAATTATGGAAGATCTGAGGTCAGGAGTTTTTTAATTGGGAGTGCCATTTGCTGGTTGGACCGGTTTGGAGTATCTGGATTTCGGGTTGATGCAGTGGCGTCGATGCTTTACCTCGATTATGGTCGTGAGGAAGGACAATGGATTCCCAATCAAGACGGAGGAAAAGAAAACTTGGAAGCAATTGCCTTTATCAAGCAATTCAATGAAGCAATTCATCAGGAATATCCAGATGCCCTCAGTATTGCCGAAGAATCGACCGCATTTCCACAAATTACCCAACCGCCTCATGTTGGAGGACTGGGCTTCGATTTTAAATGGAATATGGGATGGATGCATGATGTGCTTTCTTACTTCCAGACCAGGCCAGAAAATCGATCAGAGGTACATAACAACCTTACATTTGGTGCGACTTATCAATTTTCCGAAAATTTTGTCCAGGCATTCTCTCATGATGAGGTGGTCCATGGGAAAGGATCCTTAGTCAATAAAATGGGGTTGGAGAATGAGGGTGATAGGATTGCAAACTTAAGGGCTTTACTTGCGCTACAATGGACATGGCCCGGGAAAAAGACTCTCTTTATGGGCTGCGAGTTTGGGCAGTGGAAGGAGTGGGATTGTGATGCTCCATTAGACTGGTCACTACTGGAATTCCCGCTCCATCAGGGCTTACGGAAGTTAGTCGCAGACCTGAATCATTTATACCTTTCCCACCAATCTTGGAGTAAGGTGGATCATCAAGGCGACAAATTTCGTTGGGTCGATTGTAATGACTCCGCCAGGCAGACTGTTTCTTTTTTAAAGTTTGGCCAACATCCTGAAGATACTTTGTTGGTTGCCTGTAATTTATCAGATCAAGTCGTGCATCGTGACTGGGGTTGTCCACATGTCGGTTCTTGGGAAGTAGTGTTAGACACAGACTCCCCGGATTATGGAGGAGAAGGGGCAGCCGGTGCATCCAGTTTTTTAACAAATGCCCATGATTGTGACTTTTTTCCAAACTCTCTCTCTTTTGCTGTGGGGCGATGGAGTGTTCGAATTCTTGCCTTTCAAGGGTAAGGACTAAACCGCATTATTTAGATTGTTTTAGGGCAGGCTCGCAGTGGACCTTTTGTGAGTTTTCCATCCTGAGAATTGACTGTTCTTTCATTTTGGTTATTTAAAAAGTGAAATATAAAGTACTCATAGGCCTTTCTATATCTTGGGTCGGTTGTCAAAGGGAATCTGAAACTGAAACTGTGGTCATTAAGTCGATCGAAAATCTAGAGATTCAATCTGTTCGTGACCTCGAATATAATGAAGTGAATGACACTCGAGTGCTCGCTCAAAAATTGATTTCTTTACCCGTTCAGCCACCGATTAAAAATGGATTGTATTTCGATTGGTACGACAATGGAGAAAAAAAAGGGGAGACGACTTATGAAAGTGGGGTAAAAAGTGGCCCCTCAAAAAGATGGTATTTAAATGGCAAACTTAAACAAGAATGCTCGTTTAAAGACGATCGATATCATGGTCTCTACCAATCGTGGTATGAAAATGGGAACCTACGGATCCAAGGCAAATATTTAAAAGGAAAGCATGACGGGGAATGGATACTTTATGATAAAGGCGGGGAAAGAATGCCATCAATTTACTATGAAAATGGAATCGAAGTTACCCGTAAGCTAAAAGGGGTTCGCAGGTGAGGGTTTGATTTCTACTCCCTCTTTAAAAATTCTTTTTTGAGGAGCCTCTCCATTTTCTTTATACTCCATGTAAAATCCACTTCCCTCTTCCAGTTTTGATTCCGGACAAAGTTCCCCGTTTATTTTCCAAATTCTTTTCCAAATACACTTGCCCATTTGATTGAGGGAATGAGCCTGTAGTTGACCGTTTGTGTAATACTCCTTCCATTCCCCATCCATTTCCCCATCGATTATAAAACCGAATGCTTTTAGAATTCCGTTGGGGTGCCAACATTTAAACGAACCATCTAAATAACTTTTATTCCATTCCACTTCAGATTGTTTTAATCCATTGGGGTGCCACTCTATCCATACTCCCTGCTTTTGCCCATTGTTAAGATATCCCAATCTCTTACTCTTTCCATCGGGATGGTTTTCTTTTACCCATCCAGTAAAAGTTTCATTTTGGTCGTCGGTATACAACCACATCATACCGTACATAAATTCTTTTTTTAATTCAGAAATTTCAACTGCACTTAGTAATGCTTCTTGCTGGGTCTCTTCGTCTCGTAAGTCGGGAATNGAGCAACTGATGATTGACATCATTAACAGTGTATTGATGAAGCGGGTGGTAGGATTTAAAANAGTAATATGAAANTTATACATTCGTAGTATTTAGGTATCAATCTGAAATCTAATTTGACAGATGTATTCTCTTATTGCTTTGTAATAGTCTANAAGANCNAAACACTATATANATCAAATCCTTCCGGCANTTTTTACGCTCACCCTTTTTGCATGTAATGGGGGAGGGGANGATTCAACNTCATCAAGCACNACTTCTACCGCNCCCGAGGTAGTGGAACTGGTCGGGTCCGAAATTGCTTTCAATCCAGTAATTCGATTCACAACTGCAAGCGAATGTATCTACGACAACACTTTGGCCATCGAAAGTACTTTCCCTTTCCCAACGGATGGAGCGATCACGGCACCCTATACTGCGACTAAAAGTGGAGATACATTAACAGTCANTATTTCTCCCACGGATTCCTCATTTGGGGAAGATCTTGTTTTAGTACTAACGGGTTTTTAATTGAAAGTCTGTTTTTACTTTTTCTTTCTTTTTGGAGTGCATTAGAGCTAGCGAAGGTTTTCCATCGAATTGTATTTAAATTGGCTGGCTTCGATCTGGAGTTGTTGAACTTGGCCACTTTTAACCCTTATCAATTTTCGGAAAACTTTTTTCTTTTGTCCCTCTTAGGGGTTGCCTCTCTGGTCGCAATTTTACCGATTTGTATTGCTCTTCGAAAACCGGTTGGAAAAGTTCTCGGGTAAAAGAAATTATGCAAAGGATTTTTTTGTTCATTCGTGAATGATGTTGCTGTTTCGAAGCGAAGCGATTTGGTATAATTGCTATGTTTTTAATTAGAGACGTTAACCTGGCTTACGGGGCAAAAGTTTTATTCAAGGGAATTGAGGAGACCATTGGTCCGCGGGATCGTATCGCCTTAGTGGGGTCAAATGGTTCCGGTAAAACCACTCTTTTACGATTGTTAATGGGAGAGGAAACTCCGGACTCCGGTAGTGTGGAGAAACCCGATTATGCCACGGTCGGTTATTTGCCACAGGATGGAATATCAGTGACTGGTTGCACATTACGGGAAGAGGCAAGTAAAGCATTTGCGGATGCCAACGCGATCAAGGTTAAACTGGATGAAGCGGAGGTTGAACTCGGGGAAATGGAACCGGATACAGAGAAATTTTATGATTTAATTGATATGATGGGCGCCTGGGAAGAGCAGTTGGCTGCATTCGAGCCTCAAAAAATGAATGCTCGTGTGGACCGAGTTTTTTCCGGGATGGGTTTTTCTCAGGATGATATGAATCGCCAGTTAGAGGAGTTTTCGGGAGGGTGGCAGATGAGGATTGCCTTGGGGAAATTACTGTTGCAGGGGCCATCTCTTTTAATCCTGGACGAACCGACCAATCATTTGGATGTGGTCGCCCAAAATTGGTTGGAGCAATATCTGAGGCATTATCAGGGTGCAATACTAGTTATTTCGCACGACCGTGCCTTTTTGGAAACGGTCACGGATCGGACAATGGAACTTAAAATGGGCCAGTTGATTAATTATAAGGGGAATTATACTTTTTATATTAAGGAAAGTGCGGCTCGAAAAGAAAGACAGCGAAAAGCCCATGTAACTCAGAAGAAGGAAATTGAGAAGGAGAAAGAATTTATTAATCGATTTCGTTCGAATATAAAAAAGGCGGCCATGGTACAAAGTCGTATTAAAGCATTGGAGAAGATGGAGATCGTGAAACCGGAAGCGGATGAGAAAAAAATATATTTCCGATTTCCTCCCTCTCCTCCCGCTAGTCATAAAGTAGTAGAGGTGGAAGATTTAAGTAAATCTTATGATGAACTGGAAGTTTTTAGTGGCTTGGATCTTCGAATTGAAAAGGGGGATCGAATCGCAGTGGTGGGGGTCAATGGAGCCGGTAAATCAACTTTAGCCCGAATTCTGGCAGGAGTTGAACCTTTTCAGGATGGTAAAAGGGATGTGGGGGTGAATACAGTGATTGGGTATTTTGCCCAGCATCAGGCAGAGGAGTTAAACCCGGATAATGAAGTCCTCGCCGAGGTGGAGGAAGTTTTACATGACAACCCGGATGCCAATCCCCGGGCCGCACTGGGGGCCTTGCTTTTCACTGGGAATGATGTTTTCAAAAAAACGTCTGTTTTATCTGGTGGTGAGCGAAACCGGGTGGCATTGGCAAAATTGTTAATGAAGCCCTGTAACTTTTTGATTATGGATGAACCGACCAATCACTTGGACATTCGTAGTAAAGAGGTACTGCAGGAAGCATTAAATCTTTTTGATGGAACGGCCTTAATCGTGAGTCATGACCGATCCTTTTTGGACAGTGTGGTGACAAAAGTATTGGAGGTCTCGCCCAATAAAACTCGTATGCTAACCTGTAATGTCAGTGAATACATGGAACGGTTAAAAACAGAAGAGGTCTGATTTTTAGTTTCCATTAACTGAAGATTTTGCCTGAATCAAAAGATGGCAAAACTATATTTTCATTATTCTTCAATGAATGCAGGTAAATCAACTGCATTACTTCAGGCGAATCACAACTATTTAGAACGGGGTATGAAGACGATGCTATTTACTGCCAAGTTAGATAATCGCGAGGGGGTTGGAGTGATTAGTTCACGCATTGGAATTCAGAAAGAAGCCCTTGCATTTGCCAATGAAGACAATCTTTTTGATATGGTGAGAGAGGCTGATTCCGATTCGAAGCTTAATTGCATTCTGGTGGATGAGGCTCAATTTTTAAGCAAAGAACAGGTCAGGCAATTAATCAGGCTTGTGGACGAGGAGGGAATACCGGTTCTTACTTATGGAATCAGGTCTGATTTTAAGGGAGAGGTTTTTGAGGGAAGTAAATTCTTACTAGCCTGGTCCGATGTGATGAAAGAAATTAAAACGATCTGCCATTGTGGAAAGAAGGCGACCATGAATGCTCGTGTGAGTACAGAAGGGGATATGGAAACTGCAGGTGCCCAAATCGAAATTGGTGGGAATGAGCGCTATATCTCACTTTGTCGAAGTTGTTTTAATCGAGGAGAAACGGGTTCTTTTTCCCCCGTGCAATCTGAGTAGTTTACTTAGTGCTTAATCAGCAGTTTTAAGACCAGAAAACCGCCTACTAACAGTAGGCTAAATAAAAATGCTAATTTGTTGAAATGAAGATCAATTTTTTCTTTCATTGGTTCCCCAAATTTTGCGATTAATAGTGCAACTAGGAAAAAACGAGCAGAGCGACTTACTGCAGAGGCTAAGGTAAAGGGCAAAAGAGCCATGCCTAAAACTCCGCTGGCAATGGTAAAGATTTTATAAGGGATGGGAGAGAATCCCGCCAAGAAAACCAAAGGCCAGCCCCACTCTCCGTACCACTCCGCAATTCGAGCAAATTTCTCCTCGGTGAAACCGGGTACATACTGATAGAAATAGACCTGTATGCCGTCCCATGCAAAATGTCCAATCGCATATCCTGCCAGTCCCCCAAGAACCGAAGCAACCGAGCAAATCGTGGCAAAATAAAGCGCTTTTCGCAGTGCTCCCAGGCAGAGTGGTATGAGAAGTATGTCGGGAGGAATGGGAAAGAAACTCGCTTCCGCAAAAGAAAGAACTGCAAGCCAGGCAGCGGAGGACTTCTTTTTCGCGAGGGAAAGTGTCCAGTCGTAAATTTTTCTGATCGGGTTATTCAAACTATTACTTTCTTGGATTGATTTATTAACTGTAGACGGAAGGTTTTAAAGTACCGACGTAGGGAAGTTGCCTGTATCGTCCTGCGTAATCAAGTCCATAACCCACCACAAATTCGTCCGGGATTGAAAAGCCTGACCAATCGGCTTTAAATCCATTTTGGCGCCGTTCGGGTTTGTCTAAAAAAACGCAACTACGCACGGAGGCGGGCTGCTTTGAAGTCACTTCATTAAAAACACTCTGTAATGTGTTGCCGGTATCCAAAATATCATCGACCAATAAAACATGCTTATCCCTGACATCAGATTTGAGGGAGCTTAATATTCGCGGTGCAGTTTCTGGATCAGTTGAATTTCCGTAACTGGATACCCGTAAGCAATCAAGTCGCAAGGGGATGGCTAAGTTGCGAATTAAATCAGCAGTAAATACAATCGCCCCGTCCAATAGAGTAATAATAATAATCTCTCGATTCTGATAATACTGATCAATCTCCTGACCGATTTCCTGAACACGTTTTTCGATCACCTCTTTGGTGAGAAGAATTTGTTTAATATCGTTTTTCAAGGAATTTGTTTTAGCAATTGATTAATACTGGATTGAGCTGAATTGGCGTATCCGCCTCCGAACAAATTAAAGTGATTGAGCTCGTGGTAAAGATTATAAAGGGTCTTTCGTGTCTTAAATCCCTGGTCGAGAGGGAAAGTTTTTTCGTATCCTTTATAAAATGACGAGTCAAAACCACCAAACATATAAGTAAATGCGAGATCGGTTTCACGATCTCCATAATAACTGGCTGGGTCAAAAATAAAGGGCTCACCTTTTGGGGTATAACTTGCATTCCCTCCCCATAAATCGCCATGTAGTAACGAGGGGACTGGAGTATAGTTTACAAAGAAAGAATCAATGTTGTTGAGGAGGTGGTTTTTGCCCTCAAACAATCGGCCCTTTTTCTCAGCTAAGCCAAATTGGTGATGGAGTCGGTAGTCTTTATAAAAAGAAACCCAGTTTGTAGAATAGGGGTTGGGTTGCGGAGTCGCTCCGATGCAATTATCCTGACTCCATCCAAAATGCTCTCTGGGAGTACGATGCATTTGGGCGAGTAAAGTGCCCATTTTTTCTTGTCCACTTGCAGAGGGAGCACCTTCGGGGATAAATTCCAAAACAAGAAAAGAAGATAGCTCGGTCTCTCCCCAAGTTATGACTTGAGGTACTCGAATGGTATGCGTTTCTTCCATTTCGCGCAAGGCTAGTGCTTCCGCTTTGAAAAACGGTAAAAAAGAGGGTGCATTTTTTTTGAGGAAGAGGGGAGTGGAATCCATGCATTCGACCTTAAAGCACTGATTTATGCACCCACCTGAAATGGAGCGTGCACTGTTTAATCGAATCGATTTGCCCGCGCTTTCCGCAATGCAATCGAAGATTAAAGGTAAATCGTCCAAAAGTATAAAATTACTTTTCGGATGCGAATTCTTCTTCCAATTCGTTCAGAAGGTTCACGCATCCCTCTTCCAGGAGATTGAGCACATTTTCAAATCCTGATTCTCCTCCATAATAAGGGTCAGGGATTTCGGTTACATCTGGTCGGACATAATCGCAAAATGGTTTTATCTTGGATTGAAATGTCGGATCAGGAGAAAGCTTTGAAAGTTCTGAATAATTAAAATGATCCATTGTTAGCAACAGATCTGCCTCTTCAAAGTCTTGATTAATGGCTATTCGAGCGGTTCCCCCGATAGGCAACTTTCTTGATTTTGCAGCTTTCTGCATTCTTGGATCGGGCGGATTTCCTTGATGCTGATTAATCGTACCGGCTGAATCGCAGGTAATTTTATCTTCTAGTGACCGTTCTTTGACTAGTTTATTAAATGTGGCCTCGGCCGCGGGTGATCGGCAAATATTGCCCCAACAAACGAATAAAATATGCATGGGTTGCTTCTAACCGTAAAACGAGTCCCAGTTCAAGCAAGATCGTTTGTGCGATCTCAATCTTGACTTTTATGGTAAAATATAGGTATAAAATAACTGATGAGCAACACCATTACCATATTAGGGTGCGGATATTTGGGCACTGCCCTTGCCGAACATTGTATTGGAAAAGGTTTTACTGTTTCTGCCCTTACCCGCAATGCAGAAACTGCAAAGAAACTTCATTCGATCGGAGTCTCTCAAGTGGTAGAGGCACAACTCCAAGAAAATGACTGGCACCGTAAATTAGACCCGAACCAAGACTTTGTCGTAAATTGCGTGGGTGCATCTTCTCCCGACAATCAGGGCTATATTACATCTTATATTGAAGGTCAGGATTCTGTAATGAAATGGCTAGAGAACGGATCTGTAGGTAGCTACGTTTTTACCAGTAGTATTTCAGTATATCCACAAACTGAAAAAAGATTTGTCGATGAAACCGCATCCTGTGCAGGAGTGAAGGAAAAAGGGGGACTGTTATTGGCAGCAGAGCAAAAATGCTTCCCGCCAGTTTTATCAATTAAAAGAAGTTTTATACTACGATTGGCTGGATTATACGGTCCCGGTCGCCATTTGTTGATTGATAAGGTTAAAAATGGCCAGGAATTTCAAGGGAATGCGGATCGTATTTTAAATCTTATTCATCGAGATGATGCGGTGAAAGCTATTCTAAATTGCTTAGAGGCAGATCAGACTAATATCGGTCGTATCTACAATGTGTCAGACGGAAGCCACTCAACAAGAGGACAAATCGTAACATGGCTTGCCGAAAAATTGAATGTCACGGTACCGACCTTTCAGGAAAATGATGAAGAGGGTACATCGAACCGAAAAGTTTCGAATAACCGGATCTTAGATGAACTATCCTGGTCTCCACAATTCTCTAGTTTTCAAACGGGATACGATTCAATCTTAGGTTCGGCCTAAGCAAAATATAAATTTAAAACATTATGGTTGGTGTCGGAAAATTACTTAAACAGGCTCAAAAAATGCAACAGAAAATGGAGGAGGCACAAGCCCTTCTTTCTGAAGAAATTATTGAAGTCTCAGGTGGAGGCGGTGCAGTATCGATCAAGATTTCAGGACAAGGTGAATTCAAGGGATTACAATTAGATCCAGATTTTTTGAAAGAAGATCCTGAATTTATTTCTGAAGCGGTATTGCAAACTATTCAGGATGCCTCTGAGAAGGCGAAAAAGAAGAGTGATGATGCGATGAGCGGATTGACTGGTGGCATGCAAATGCCCGGCCTTTTCTAATCCAATATCCTTGTGACCCCTGGTTACGACCAGTTAGTTCGTTTATTTAAAAGCTTACCAGGACTAGGGTTCAGGTCGGCTGAAAGAATTGTGCTCCATTTATTAGTGGAGAAGCCCGAAAAGTTAAATCAGTTTATCGAACAACTCCATGATTCCGCAGGTTTAATTGGACCTTGTGGCAGTTGTGGGAATTTAGCTGAGGGTGATCATTGTTCAATTTGTTTAGATGAGAATCGGGATACCGATTCAATTTGCGTGATCGAACGGGTGCCAGACCTTTTTGCCGTTGAAAGATCGAGTGCGTATCGAGGTTTATATCATGTTTTACAGGGCAAGCTTTCTCCGCTCCGCGGGATTGGTCCTGAACAACTTAATTTATCAAGCCTTGATAAACGACTGAAAGAGGGAAGCGTGAAAGAAGTAATTTTAGCTTTGGGTAATGATTTAGAAAGTGAGGCAACTTGTCATTATATCCAAGAAGAAATTGTGGGAGAGCAGAATATTAAAGTGAGTCGTATTGGGTTTGGTCTTCCTAGCGGAGGCGGTGTTACATTTGCGGATGAAATGACNTTAAAGAATGCACTTGAAAGTCGACGTGCTTTAGATTTTTCTTGAAAATTCTAAAATAAACCATCCAGGATTGAAACTTCTTGGTTTTTATCAAAAGGGCTCCATATTTCATCTTT
>JGI20153J14295_10000700_pt1 | contig 27877 bp, 20 predicted proteins | sample COG_03_FD_14295 | JGI IMG/M metagenome (IMG submission 14295) | reverse complement strand
CATCCACCACTAGGATCTCTAAAATAACTACCATTAGGTCCTGCAGCATTCATCGCATTAATTCTGTTATCTGAATAAAATAAATTCTTGAAAAAACCAGCTCCTGGCACCCATCCTCCATTCGGATCTACCAAAGAAAACGGATTATTCCCCATTCCCATGTATGGACTAAAGTATTGTCCGTAAGGGTCGGTGCTGTTCCAACGGCCTATGCGTGCGTCCCATTGTCTGAGTTCAAAGCTGTGTAAGCCCGTTTCTCCGTCTTTCTCGGCATACTGCCCCTGGTAGTCATAACGGTAGGCCTCACTGCTGTATTTGCGCCCCGGCATTTCCATTCCGAAGGGGTAGTAGTCGGCGCGCATGAGCAGCTCTGCAGATCCATTGGAAGTTTTGTCACGACTGATCAAAGCTCTTACGGTTCCCAAATGGTCGGTGAGCTCGTAGCTCTTTTTCTTGTTGCTTGCCTGGTACTGGCCAATTCTACGGGCTCCGTATATCGGCAGCTCTTTTTGCTTGACGCTGCCCGCTCCCTCTTTCTCGTACACACTCAACACATGACCCGATGCATCACGCACGTAATAGGTCGTTGCAGCAGCTAGGGTCCCCCCGGAAAAAACTTGTTTTTTGATGCGGAAGCCACGGTCGTCGTAGTCGTATTTTGCTACCGGTTGGGTGTAATAAGCATCTTTGTACACGCCGGTTACCAAACCGTAGGCATCGTAGGTATAGTAATGTCCTTCCTGCGCATTGTGTTGCAATTGCCCAATGGCATTGTAACGATAGTTATCTGCCGATTGGTTGGAAACATCCGCATAAACGTTTCTGTGCGAAACATCATTGATGGAGCGAAGTTTGTTGTCGGTTCGCTGTCCTTTGTTGTTTGCTTTGTAACGGTAGTTCATACGATCCATAACATTCGTCTGCCCTGCTTTGGTGTATCCGTTTCGATTTAGTGAAAGTAGGTTTCCGTTGGCGTCGTAGGCGATGTTGCTCACTTGGTAGTCGCCCTTGGCATGGGGTATAAAAGGTACATTTTGAGAAGAAGTCGAGCCAAGCGTATATACCCCTGGGGTCCATATCTGAATCGCTGTAACATTTGGAGTAAAGGTCCCAAAGTTGGCCTCTTTCAACCAGTTGCGGTGGTCGTAGCGGTAGTCGTACATGTGTTGTTTCCCTCTTGTGGCCAGACTCTGCCCTTGGGTGTTCCATCGAACTGCAACAATGTTTCCATTGTAATAAGAAGGCTTTGCTACAGCTCCCGATGAGGAACCAAGGCTATGGAAATTGCCATTCAAATAAGCTCCAGAGCTTGCCAAAGCTGAAATACTTTTTATATTATTTACACCTTTACTGCTCACTTGTGTGTCTTTGCGTCTGTAATCTCCACTAAAATAATCAACAGTCATACCAAATACGTCTCTCGCAAAACCATTGGTTCCGTCCCCTCCTGGGTCTTTAAATAGATTTGCTGCCCTAGCTCCCAAGTTGGGTGAGTTGATGCTTTTTAGTTGTCCCTGCACTGTATAAAGATAATCAATTCCCTGTAGCTTGTCTGCCAATTCTACTCTTTTTAGAGGGCCGTGCAAGTAGTATTCGTAGGCGGCCTCTCGATCCCAGCTGCTTCCATTGCTGCTGGTGTGTACCTGCGAAAGTCGGTTGTCGGCATCGTATTCGTATTTGTGGTAAAAGGCTTCAGAGGCATTTTCTTTCTGGTAAATCACCTGCGCTACATTGCCCTTGGCGTCGTAGAGGTAGTGTACGGTTTTCACTCCCAAGCCCTCGGTTTTTTGCACCATCCAAGTTGCTCTGCCCTGCTCATCGTAACTGTACCAACTGGTGTTGGTTTTAGGCTCTTTCGTCGAACTTTTAGAAAGTTTTCCCGCCAAGAAATGCTGCCGGTACGTGGAAGAAGACAATCCCGTTTCTGTATGGAAATGGGCATCGGCTTTGTCGTACATGTAATGGGTTCTTTCGCTACAATCTCGGTCTTCCAGTCCGTCTTCCTGGCTTGCCAACTTCTGCACAGATACAGGAAAGCCCGTGGTTTTAGTGCCGGAATAAAGACCTACCTCTACCGCTCTACCCACCCGGTCGTAATGGGTGTAGGAAAAGGCTTTGTCCTTTTTTTGTTGGGCGTTCTGTGAAAAACGAAGGCTGCCGTCTTCGGCATAGACGTACTGTGTTTTCCCTGCATCGCTGGTGGTGGACGACAAAAGCCAATTCAGGGAATTGTATTCATAGGTATCTTCCATACGGTGCTGTATGCCTTTCGACTGGTAGTAGGCAGCTGTGAAACCCATTTCGTACTGGGCTAAAAAATCTAAATCATCGTCGGTTAAAAATTCTCTAGATGTTGAAGGACTCCCCACCAACCAACTTGTGTGAACCTCTTTGTAAATTCCTATCAGCTCTACAGTCACTTTATCTGTTTGCTTGCCCAGTGCTGAATTCGCACCTACGCTGTAGTCGGTATTTGAAACCAAAATATCTGGTTTGTCAAGACCGTTCATCCAACGCCATAGAGTGATTTCCCCCTCTTCAATAAAATCAGGATTTGCTGAATCAGAGGCATCCGAATACACAGCAAACATTAATTTATAGGTACAACTTTTCGTTCTAAATGGTTTGGGCCAATCCTCTGGTGGTTTTGGTGGAGTCGGATAATTTGGCACATGCATCCTCATAGCCGGCATAGATTTGGAAGAAATTTTTTGAGCCTGAGAAGGCTCGATATTTGCCTCCAAAACTTGCTTACTCCGAATATTCAAGGCAGGTAAATGCTTTTTATCGAAGAACCTGCCGGCTCTCTTTATGACCTTTTGGGTTTGGGGCGCCGCTTTTCTAACAGAGGCGCCTCCAAGTAAGCCTGCATCCCGATTTTTCTTTCGAAAGCCAAGCGAGAGATCGGTGTAAAGTACCAACTGGTCATCAGAAGTGGGTAAGTTGTAGTTCCGAATAAATGAATTCCCATCAAAATACACAAGCTCAGAGTGTGACCCCGTGTGGTAATAAAGTGTATTGGAATACTTTTTCACATTAGTCTGCTCGATTTCTATTCCATTGCTCATGAGTCCTTGATTCACACCCAAGGGCGGTACGGTTTTTACCAAGCGCCCTGCCTTGTCGTAATAGTTTAAGGCAAATTCGTGGTAGTTCAAGTCGTATTTTAAGGTGAATTCCTCACCTGCTCCACTTCCAGACGCTTCTATCCTGTAGAAGCCTGCAGGAAGATTTGGCTTGGTTCCCCTGAACGTTTTTTGTCCGGAAAATGTTCGGTACCGGTTGGTGCGTAAATCGAGAATTTGATAGGAACCGAAAGTTAAATCTAAAGAGCGTTCGCAGCCTTCCGGTAAGTGGATGTCTACATAACCCAATTCTCCTATGCTAGACTCCACCGCTAGATGGTGTTTGTTTTTTCCATCCACCTTTCCGGCCAAGCAGGTGGCAATTAATTTTCCGTCGATATCGGTAAAGCCAACCGTTTGCTTGCCATCGGGATCTATACTGATGGATTTTCTGATTTGGTAACCCGGCAGGTTCGAATCCAATATCCAGCTTTGCAAAGGACCGTACACGTACATAAGCTCTCCCGTTTCCAGCATGGTGTAGGATTCTGTCTCATGTCCTGTTCCCATGCGATGCTGATCTCCCACTGCGGCAACGCGCTTTTTTCTTCCCGGATTATTGGCATCGTACTCCACTCGCGTGTATGGATAACCGGTTGTGGCCACATGAGGTTCCATGCTGTTGTTATCGCTGTAGTACCAACCTAAGGTTCCTTTTTGTTTGCCGACCTGCTCGGGCCTATCTACTTCTCCCGATGAAATGTAGTTGGATCTTCTGCTGTAATTCTCCTGATCGAAGTCTTTGTCATGGTATATTTCACCACTGGAATTCTGCACAAAATCGTCTTTGTAACAAAAATGATTCTCTCCCGTTGGTGCTGTCAGGGTTTGTATCACCGGGCGACCGTGTTTGTCATAGATCGGTTGCGAAGCCAAAATCTGCCCCTTTGTGAAGTTGATTGCCTGTGTTTGTAAAGGTTTTCCCAAGGCGTTCACAAAAGATTTTCCGGCGGCTATAGGCTTGCCTTGCTGGTCGTAAAAACGCGTGGTCACGGAGTTGACTTTCGCATCAGCCGAACAATCCTTTGCAATTACAGGGGATGAAACTGCAAAACTGGATCGAATGCTCGATACCGACCAACTGCTAAAAAGGTTGGGGAAAGACAAGTCTACATAAAGTGCTTTTTTTGAGGCAAGGGTACTGGTGTATACCACCCTGTCGTTATGCAGGTATTTCACCTTGCCCTCTTCTCGGACTATCTTAAAGGTATCGCCCTGTTTGTAGCTGCCCAAATTTCGTTTGTAGCTTCCCTTCTCAAAAACATAGAAACGCTTGTGATAGGTACTCATGTATAGAGCGTAATCTATGGATCTGTAGTGAGCGTCAAAGGAACCAGAGGAGAAGCCCACAAACTGATTGCTCTGGCTCTGCTCAACAGTAAAAACTAGGTATCCATCGTCACTCGATTCCAAAGCGCCTTCCGAACGAGCACCCATAGATCCCCATCCGTAAGGAGAGGAATTCAATTTCAGCAATTTTTGCTTGGAATCATCGTATCCAATTCCCTTGAGCTCTGCCCAACTTACAGGAGCCTCTTCATGAGTATCGTCTACAAAAAAACTCGTTTTAACTTTTTCCAAATGCTGAGCGGATTGACTGAGTGATGCATCGACAAACAAGCTTTTGTTCGAAGCTACGGTACTGGTGTATACCACTCTGTCATTGTGCAGGTATTTCACTGTGCTTCCCTCTCGTTTGATTTTAAAAGTATCGCCCTGTTGGTACTTGCCTATACTTCGTTTGTATCGTCCGTTTTCAAATACATAACAATAAGAGCGATAAGTACTCATGTAAAAGGCATAGTCAATGGATTTGTAATGAGCATCTGGGTCATCAGACGTCAAACCCAAAAACTGATTGCCTTGCCCTTGTAATGCACTGAACACAAGGTGTCCGTCTTTGCCTGCCTCTAAAACCCCCTCCGATCGGGCACCCAATTTGCCCCATCCTCCCGTGGAGGCATTGATTTTCTTGAGTTGATGGTCTTGGTAAACCAGTCCTTTCAAATCTATCCATTTTACGGGACGCTCTTCGGTTTGAGCTGCCCTGTTGTCTTTGCTCCAAGCTTGCGTAGCAAAACTGGCAAAAAAGCTTATGAGTATCAGTGTTGTGTATCGCATAATCATGGTATTATTCTATTTCTCGTCCGTAATTGTATTGGTGTTCTTGCAGGGTTTTAAATCCGCCTTTGCGATAGGGTTGGTCGGCGACTTCCCGAGAGACGGTCAGCAACCTGCCCGCCTGATCGTAGGTGTAGCGTGTGGCAAAATTATTGGCGTCCAGTACGGCCGTCAGATTGCCCCGATCGTCATACACATAGCTGTTTACAGAAGCTTTGAGCGGCTGCATCCTAAAGTCATCGAAATAACATTTCTTTATGTCTAAAACCCTATGTGAGTCTAAATTAAGATTGTTGCTAAAAGTTGACACTCTTAATTTAGCTCCAACAGTTAGTTTTTCTGCGGGAATATCTATTTGTAATAAGTACCAAAAACCCGCCCTCACAGTCGCAGGATCTCTGTAAGTCACTTCTTTACTGTGTCGCGTGTTAAGCACTTCATATTTCAATCGTGCCTGAGACACATTCGACATATGAACCCATACACTGGCTTTGTAATCCTGAACAGAGAAGTCTTTCTGAGGACCTATTTCGCCTTCCACCACAAAGGCTTCCTGACCCAATGCAGCTGCAACAGATGCCCTGCCCGTATGAGCATACTTTTCAGAAAGGTATTGCTTATAAGCTCCTTTTACTTCGCCCTCAAAATACACACGGCTGCCTTCTAAAGGGTCTTCCGCTCCCGAATAGTAGCTTTCGGTGTACCTGCTGTTGGAAGCCGAAAGGGTAGAGTAACTTTGGTCGTAGCCCATCTTTGTCATGGCATGACGCCCCTTGATGTCTTTAGTTTCCAATGGCTTGGAATAATGGTCGAAAAGTCTGTTCTCCCCTGCTTTCTGCCAGTTGGTGTGTTGAGTGTTTTTATTCCAATCAAAATCGGTGAATGTTTTGTAGGTCCCGTCGTCATTCAACAAGGACTTCCATGCATAGCTCTGGTGCTTGCGCCAGATGTTTTGTCCTGAGTAACTTTTGTCCTCAAAGCCTGCAGCATCCGACTTGAAATCTCTGTATTTCCAATCCTTACTCCAGGTTTGTACCGAGGCGGAAACCAGCTGTTCATTCCCTTGGGCGTCCTCACTGTACAAATAGTCCGCCGTCTGCTGACTCATCATGTTTTTGTTATTCGGATTGATGGCTTTACTCCCCATCTCCGGATATTTGTGATAAGCGGGAATGGCCTGAGAACGAAATTTTTTACCCAATGAATTTCGGTATCGGGTTTCCAAAACATTACCCGTGACCAAATCGTATTTAGTGTTCTCTATTTCCTTTACAATACCGCCCTCATTGATACGAACCGATTTTAATATGGATGGGTGGTATTTTTTCAAAGTTTGTGACAAGTCGGCTCTGGTAGCTTCCACAGACGAATAATACATACTCCCTTCTGTAAATAAGCCTAAATTATCATAATGCTTCTCATCAGTATATATAAAATCTTTACTCGATTGTAAAAACCCAGTTTTACTGTATATTTTTCGAGAATTTAGCTGCCCCAATTTGCTCGTAGAGACGTCTAATGTGTGTAAAAAATTACCTATATCAGAAGATGATTTTTCTAGAACAGAGACCCTACGCGGAGGGCTCTGTGAATTATCAATTTTGGTCACTCGTCGCCAAATAGGAACTGATAAACCGTGATACTTGCCCAAAGTTTTTTCACATCTCATCATATTAGAATGCGGTGTTGTAAAATTGTACACCTCTTTTTTTGTGTAGTCTCCAGCTTCATCCATACCATTCAAAACAGTTACTTTACCGTACATCACAGGCGTAACCGGATAATCGTAATACTTCTCAAAATCGCGTTCTTTTTGATTGATAAAAGAAGGCTCCACCGATACAACCCCTGAACTTCGCCCCTGTTCGGTTCCGTCTTTGGTGTAAATGTATTTTGTCGCGTACTTGTTTGAAGATTCATCTTCCATGACTATCTTCGAAACCCTGATATCTCCCCCGTACTTATCCCCTACATATTTACTGATCTTACCAGATTTAAATATTAAAGGATAAGAATTAATCCCACCTCTTCCGCTTTTACAAAATTTGTTATTTCTTATATCTGCTATTAATTGATTAGATAATTGATCTTCAAATTCTATACGTGTAGGTGCAATACTTTTTATTGTAAATTTTGAATCATAATCTCTTGACTTATCCTCACGACAGCCATAATGCAGATTCAATTCAACCAAATCTCCGGGAGATAGCAATTCCGAAATATCAGAATAGGAAGAATACAATTCAATGGTGCTCTGATCAATAACCGATTTCACCGGAACTTCTATGAAATTATCCATACCACTTACCGATGTATAAACATCTCTTTCGTAATCAATCTCTATCTGCCCTCCTACAGGCGTGGTGATCTTTTTCAAAGACCATTGCGAACCACCTTTGGTTGCTTGATGTCCAAATCTATTTCCTTCTCCATTTGATTTGTACATTCCCCAGCCGTCCCATTTGTCTTTGTGGTAATTAGGGTTATTCTGCGCTTCACCGTAATCAAATTGATAACTTGGAATCAATTGCACATCACCTCTCTCATAGGTAACCACTTCATTTAGGGTCAATTTCCCCCCATTCCCCTCTCCCGGAGCAGGAGGTTTTTTTGCTGAAGAGAAAGATGATTGAGCTCCCCGACACAGAGAATAATCCGTTTTAAACTCAATACGCTTGAGCTGTTTCGACCTTATTTTAGAGCGTGTAGAAGTGTCTAAATCACCTACATCCCAAACCGAAGCAAAGGAGTCTGTATCTATGACATCAGCATTCGAAGGTGCGCGAGATTTAAGGAATTGTATTGCCTGATAATCTTCATTTTTTAAAAGCACTATTTCTCTTAAGGCAAGAGAAGAAGAAGGTTTTGTGTTTTCTGATGCGTACTTCAGATTTCCATCGTACTTATAAATACCATGATGAGTAGATGAAAATTTACCCCCTTTAAGAAAGCCATCAACAACATAAGCCGCTCGATTGTCTTCCCTCAATGCTTTTAAAAACAAAGCTGTATGTGTTCGGGTTTGAATGGTATTGAGGTAATACTTCTCCGTAACACCGGAAGAGTATTGCCCCTTGTAATTGCTTTTGGTGCCATAGGCCAATCCGGCATAGGGGTATCTCCAACGATTCTCACTAGAAAACTTTCCGTAGGCCAACTTCACCCAATGCCCCCAATCTTTCTCTCCAAGTGTTCCTTTTTCTCCCCTGCTCACATAATCAGGTCCTGTAATTGCCGTTAACAACCAGCTTGTGGCATAGAATTCATTAAAAAATTTGGTGACAAATTTTTTATCTATGTCGGTAGAAAAATACGTTTTGTAATCACTCTCATGAACTGGCAAAGCAAAATGATGTGTTACACCATCAATATTGGTAACCGAAAATCCTCCAACCCCATCTTTGGGTAAATCTTTTCTGAATGCCTTTCGATCAGAGGTAGATAAAAAATCAATAAAACCCTCATCTTGTGCCTTTCCTGAGAGAATCTCGTCATTTGTATACCAACGTATATGTTTTCCGGAAGCCAAATGATTTTTTGAAAAATTAAATTCCTGAAGATTTCTTGTATCATCTCTATTGTGGCGAGTAAATTCAACGTCAATTCTCCCAGCATCAATAGAGGGATGAAAATGATTCAAGTCAAATAATTCGTCCTCATGTATTCTGGTATGATAATCATAATAATTTGCTAATTCATCGCTGAATCTAAAATTTGTTTTTACTGATCTATCTTTATCACCAAATGAGACGAAAGGCTTACCAAAAGTTCCAACATCTGTTCTGTAGGGTGATATTAAACCTGAAACTCCTGAGGATGACACATTGTAATTGTCACAAGAAATACTTGTTAGATGGTTCTCTTTGTCCTTTTCGTCAATATAACTATGAAAATCCGAAACCTGATTACTGATACGATTGTAATTCTGAAAATACAGACTTCCCAAGACACTGTCATTAAATGCCTTATGAAGGTAGTACTTCATGGATTGGTATACGATGTAATTTTTGCTTTTGATGGTCCAATCGTTCACATTTGAAATTTCGCTCCCGACACCAGCTATTACCTGCCCTAAAGAGATTGCACTCAGTCCATTTGCTAAATCTTGAGCACCTGCCATACTTAAGCCCTTAGTAGCAACACCCAATGGATTAAAACTAACACCATTACTATTTGCTGAAATTCCCATTGCAGAAAAACCTGCTTGAGTTCCAAAACCTACAGATACACTCCTATAGCCTACGCTACCCCCATAGCCACGTTCGCTATCCCAAGAAAGAGATAAGGAAGGTAATCCTATCAACTCGAGAGGTATAAATACCTGATGACTTTCACCACCATTGTCATGTGTTACGGAAATAACCTGCCCCCCATTATAGTCATCGGGGTACTGAGATACATTTCTCGTTATCACACCAGGATTGATGTTCCACCCCAAGCCTACCCATGAGGCTTCCTGGTTTAATTTGATGCCTGCATGATAGGATAAGGGCATGGAAAACCCTCCTTCAGGACCGGGAACATTGACCAATGGAATGCTGTACGTAAAATCGCCCGTATTCAAATTCACCATGTCTGTGGTAGAAATACTCTCAAAACTCGTAAACTCAGGTTGATATTGGCTTTGCGCCTCGGCCGTGGTTTGCAGAAGAAGGCAGCACAGTAAAAAGTACCTGATACCTTTAGCAGTATAGCATTGTATGTTATTTTTCATTTTGGCTTAGTTTAATCTCATTTATCGTATTGATGTCTTTGGTCTGGTATATAAATTCTTGTTGGATGGCGTCTATTCTCATTCTAAATGCCTTGCTGTTTTCTATGTTTTTCTTTTCAAATGCCAGTAATATTTTATCGGCATCGAGGCTGCCGTAGGTCCTTGGAAACACAGAGGCACTGCAGTAAACAGTATCTGCGGTGATGGTAATGAGATAGCTGTTTTGCTCCATGCCAAAAGCCAACTGTTCGATGGCTTTACCATAGATTTGCTCGCTCTCCAAAAAGTTCTGCGAGTACTCTCTGCCCTGATTGCTTAAGCTGAGTATAAAGTACCAGTAGTCTCTGGCCGATGCCGGCAGGTTGGGAAACAACACATTTGGACGGTAGCTCAGGGTAAACTGTCCCTCATCGGACTGCCGAACTTTTTTGAGTCCATTATTTTTATTGTTGATGTAATCAATAAGTTCTGCTTTGGTTTCCGGCAGGTGGCTACAGGCACTCAAAAGAGCTGTACCCAAAATCAGAAAAAGAGTTCTCGCTTTCATCTATAAGTCCGGATTATTTAGTTCTTCAATCAGTTTCTGGGTGATGTCAAAATCGGGATCTGCGAATACAATATTCCCATTACCAGAAGCTCCGAAAATGAATATAAAACCTTCTTTTTCAGCGTATTCCTTTACAAAATCGTTAATTTTTCCCACGACTTCTGCTGTTACCTTGGCGTCTTCTTCTGCTGCTTTTTGCTGCATAACCTCACGGTATTGGTAAAACTCCTGCTGAAGTTTGTACAGCGCTTCTTCTTTATTTTTTTGTGCTTTAACAGACAGTTTGGCTTGTCTTTTTTTGTAGGCCTCTACTTTTTGCTCCAACTCGGAAGCAAGGGTGTCTACATTGGCCTGCCACTGTGTAATTTTCACTTGCAAGTCGTCTTGGGCTTTTTTCGAGCCTTCGTATTCCATGACAATTTTATTGTTGTCGACGTAAGCAATTTTATTCGAAACATAGCTTAACCCTGAGACAACAAGGACTAAGCTCATAAGAATTGAGGTGAAAAGGCTTTTAGATGGATTCATTATTTCATTGTTTTTGTTAAACGCTTGTTTATTATTTGTGCGATTCATTATTTTAAACCCAGAGCAATGCTCTTGGCCTTTATATTTCTATTTAACAAAGGGGGAAGTGAAAATTTACATGGCAATAGTAACCGGAGGACTATAGAAAGTCCGGCTTTACATGTTCAAAAAAGAGGAAGTACGAGATGTAGTCATGAAGTCAGTTCGACCCCATGCAAAAGGATAAGAAGTGTTGGACAGCTTGAACAGCAGGCCCTGCTTCTGGTGATTATTTAAATTTGAAATTACGTTTGTTCAGCGCAATGCATCAACAAAAGCTTAGGAGTGAACTGAGCTATTTGACTATGGATGCCGAGTAATAGTCACTGTAACGATCTGTATACTCAAGCTTTACTTTTACGCTGATCCAGTCGGAATAAGCGTGTTCACCCAGGAATGTGACAAAGTAATTTTTCTCTCTGTACGATTCATTCCCCACTTCGGTGGCATACGATTCTATAGGGAAATACGTTTCAGTCGAATTTCCCGCTTCGCCAAAAAGCTGACAGGTAACTCCACGAAGACCAATGAGATTGTTGACAGTAAAGTGCGCACTCAAGTACACAGATTCTGTCATAGATTCAATAAGGTCAGCAGGGTCATCTACCCCTTCCAACAATTCATCGGAAAGTTCTACAGGTATAAATTCATGAGCGAGTCTCAGATCTGTAATCTCATCTAAAGACTGTGCAGATATACTGCTAGTAAGGGAAAAAAGGAAGGCTCCAATTAAAAGAAATTTTTTCATTTTTTTATCGTTCAATTCTTAATTATAACTTTTAGGCTAGAGCAAATCTGTGAAAATAAATTGTTCTTCCCTAGTTTATATTCCAGTAAATTGTTGAAGAGGTTAAAATTGAGTGACATCACCTATAGCATAGGGTGAATTCACCTATAAGTCAGCCCTTAAAAAGAAAGGCCAAACATAGGTAAATACATGGCAACGAGTACGAGTGCAACAAGTCCTCCTATAACAAGAATGAGTATCGGCTCAAGCAGATCACTGGTCATTTTTATGAGCAAATTCATCTGTGTCATTTTTTGCTCAAAAAGTTGTTGAAATACTTTTGAAAGTGTGGCTGTTTGTTCCCCTACTCTAATCATAGCAGAATACCGAGCATCAAAAAATTCAGAGGTCTCAAAAATTGCACTGAGGGTACTCCCCTGAATGATTTGGCTTTTGATCTTTTCAACTTCATCTACAAAAGGAAGGAAACTACTCAGCCGAGCACTTAAAGTCAAGGCCTCTGTAATCGGAATCTTTGAATCCAAGAGCAGGTACATGGAATGAGAAAAGCGCATGAGCTGTACCTGTAGTGCTATTTTTCCTATCCATGGCGCTTTCAACAAGAGCATCTGCGCCTTTGCTTTCAGGGCTTTGTTGGATTTTGTTAGCAAGTATGCAACAAAGCCCAGTAAGATGAACAAAGGAAAGACAAGGGTGTAATTCGAAAAGCTTTCTGAAACATTGAGCATGAGCTGTGTGACGGCGGGAAGGGCTACATCCATTTTAAGGTAAATGTCTTTAAAAGTAGGAATTAAAAAAGCCAACATGAAGTACAAAACCCCAAAAGATACAGCTACAACCAAGGCCGGATAGGTAAGTGCTCCTACCCACATCCTTCTGAGCTTTATTTTTGTCGCGTAATAGTTTTCCAATTCTTTCAAGATCACTATAAGGCTTCCCGTTTTTTCAGCAATCCTGAGCAAATGAGTGTCGTAATGATTGAAACTCCTGGAAGATGCAACCGCATCGGAGAGGAACAGACCCACGGAAAGGGCTTCCTGCAAATGTGAAAGGGCTGCCTTTTCCTTTTTTTTATGTTGATTTTTGATGATTTCAAAAGCGGTCATAAGGTCCAAGCCGGAGGCCAACAAATCATGAAGCCCTTGGTAAAACTTCTGAAAAAAACGATGGGAAAGTTTTTGAGAATGAAAAAGATGAATCTCTTTACTCAGTAGTCCAGACCCTGCAGTTCTTTGCTTAGGCTGTTGTTTTTCTTTTATTTGTGACAGGTCAATTTTCATACCGAGATCGTATCTTTTGCTGAATGCTTTGCTTTGGCACTATGGGAAGGAAAGTACCATCTACCCCTACAGAGAGCAGCAAGACTTTAGGTGTGCCTTCCCACTCATACATGCTCTGAAACCCTTGATTTGGCAACCAAAAGGTATCGGTTCTATGCGCTAAGATTCTCATAATCATCTGCTCTTCTGGGTGTGCTTTATAGATGATATTACTTTGGTTCGTCTCTAAAAACAGATCTCGTCCCTCGTACTTCACTGTATGAGCCCTCTGATAATCCCAAGATAAGAGGTCTTTTAGACGGTAGGTATTTGTGATTGTTTCACTGCTCTTTTTTTGCTGTATGAAGCGTTGGGTGAGAAACAAAAAAGCCATGTAAGCCATGGCAATAATAAGGAGCCCAATAGCCATAGCTAGCAATAATTCTACTAATGTGAAGGCTTTGTATGTTCTGTGTTTATTCACTTTTTAGGTAGTAGTAATTTTTTTCCATAACAAAACGGTTCTCGGTACTTACTTTGTAGTTGACCAAATACAAACGCTCGGTCTGTGGGTCTATTTTTCGCTGTATTTCATAGTTCTCTTTTTGCTCTACTTTAAGCGCTAAAAAACGGTCTGCAGAGAGGCGGCTGTAATCTTGCTCTATAAAACTTTGTGCCTTGAGCTGATGCCGCCATTTGGGCAGCATGGAAAATTCTAAGAAAACATAGGATGCTCCTACAAAAACCAATAACAGAAGTGTGATGGATACCATGTTTTCAATAAGCGTAAAGGCCTTTAGCTTCGCTGTATTTTTTCTCATTCGTTGAGCCATTTGATTACGTTTGCTTGATCTTTTTCCCGGGCTTTGATGGGGAATAAATAAGCTTCCCACAACGCTCTTCGATCGATCTGCGCCGACAAGAGATGGTTTTTGTAAATCCCCAGAGAATGATGTAAAATAAAGGCATCTGCAAATACTTCCCCGATAACTTTTCCACGCAGTTGGATGTTGCCCTGCTCTGCCATCAGGCGTCCCGTGAGACTTGCCTGTTCGTCAATATTGACCTCTACACTTGTTTTAGAGAGATGCTGACCATTTTTGTACCACAGATCGCCATATACCTGAGTGTTGGCAGCGAGGCTGATGAAACCGTTGTTTTGAGATTTCACAGCGATAAGGGAAGGATAATGCAAAAGGCAATCTTCTTCTACGATGAGGCTGTCGGTAGCGAGAAGTTGTGCTGAAATACGACTGCCACTTTTCACTTTGATGACTGGAGCTGTTACAATCACATCCTCCAAAACAGCCGTTGGATGAACCTCTACAAGGGAATCAGAACGCACCCATATATTGCCTTTTAATGTGATGTCTTCCAACACCAGCTCTTCCGTCTCTGTTAAAACCAAAGTGGGCTCGGCAAAGGAATGCACGGTGGACTCCTCATCCAGAAGCGTTCTCTCAGCTTGTTGGTGTGGGGTATCCCAGCCTTTAGCCGCAATACTCAAAGGCCAAGTTTTTTGACTTGGCAACTGTTTTCCATAAATAAGACTGTCTCCAGAATAATGGGCTCCAGCTAGGTAAGCTCTCTTTACGCCTGCCTTGGGCAAAAAGACAGCACCTCGTATTCGACTTTCTCCACTGAGGTGTAAAGCCGACTCGCGATCGCTGAGATACAAAGCTGTTTTTAATGAATCTATCGGTCGGTACCCCAAAAGCGCAGTCTTTGTTCTTNGCTGCTTGTGGTGTATGGCCCGAACACTGATAACATCCATCAAACCCCAGGTGTATTTTTGAATGAAAACGCTATCTGTACCCCTTGCAAACAAGTCGATATAAGATCCTTCTTGGAAGCTTTCAGAAGGAATTTCCAAAGCATAGTTAATTGCTGAAAGGCAGTTTTCCTCCAAACGCTCTGCAATCTGCATACGGGAAATCTCATCTGAGTACAAGCGGTTTTGACCCAAAAATAAGAGGGCCAGCATGCTTGTAATGAACAAGATAAAAAGGGTGTAAATAAAGGTTCCTCCTTTCAACATTTCATTTGTAGATCACTCGGATTAAACTGTCTTGATAACTCACTTTAGCCGAATCTCTCCATGCTTCTATAAGTTTGATTTGACCATGCTGTTGCCGTGGGAGAAAAAAATACTGATTTGCATCGATAGAGATGATACTGATTTGCTTGTCGTTCTTCTTGGCAATTACCTTACCATGGTATTCCAAATGAGGCCAGGGCACGAAGTTTTGAACCGGGTGATGGGTATGGTTTCCATCCCAAGCCACAACTTTTGGTTCTTCCATACCAAAAGGATTGGGGTAACTCAAGCTCAATGTTTCTCTCGGTCTTTGTGGCTGTATTACCAAGTCAGGTGCCCGTTCAAGGGTAGTTAAAACGGACTGCCCACCGCCCCTATAGTCCATTAGCTTATAGATAATCAGTCCCCATATAAGAAAGACAGAAACGACTAGGATGCCCTTCCATTTTTTATTTTTCACCACGGCTTATTATTTTGTAGTACAAGGTGCTTTTGAGCACTCTTTGTTTGTTTTTATCTTTTTCCATGTAAAAATAGAGTGAAACTGGTTTTCCCAAAGTCTGCTGGTCTAAGTCGTCTACTAAGGCCAAGACTTTTGTGTAGGATGCGTCTAGAGATACGGGATAGGTTTTTAAACGGTACTGTTCAAAGCTTCCCTCATAAGGTTGTTCCAATGATGCTATTTGCACCTCGTGTTTTAATGCCAATTCCGATAACAAGGCAAAAAAAACGCCGTCTACCTTGTTCCATTCTCCTGCGTATCCGACAATTTTACTTCCGATAGATTGTAGCTCTGTTTGGTATTTCGATACTAAATCTGGTGCTTTTTCGATGATCTGAATCTGCTCCATATATTGCTCATACAAGGCTTTCTGCCGAATGGTTTTTTTTACACCTAAATGATAAGAAGCATACAGCAGCAGAAGTAAAAGTAGTAGTAAGACACGGTACTTTGATTGGTAGGTCACGAGGTTTCCAATTTTAGAATTAATGAAAATTCCCATTGCTTTGGGTGTTTCGGAATGATGGATTCAATAGCAACCTCAGTCACCCAGTCCAACTTTTCTATCTGCGCTATGTATGCATTAATGTTTTTTGTATTTCGTGTGGTTCCAGAAAGATGAATCTGTGTCTTATCAAAACGGATTTCCTTATCTCGCCTCGAGGTCTCCTTGGGACATAGATTCAAAAACTCCAAATAAGTGTCGACAGGTAAAAGTAAAGCCAACTGATCTGCATAAAAGGCCAATTGTGAACTCATGTCTAAACCATTTAGAACCACAAACTGTTTTTTGCTTTGCAATTCTGCCTTTTTCTGCGCTACCGCTGCCAGCTCAGTCTCAGAAATCGCTATTTTTTCCTTAAGTATGCTGTTCTCTGAAAAGTAGTGGTTAAAAGCCAGGTAATTCCCTAAAAGCAATGTGAGCAAAAAAATTAAAGATGTATGTAAAAGCATCTTATACCTTCTCTGGTACAAGAACTCTTTGGCATTTTGTTCTAAAACAGCTAAGCCTTGAATGTTGCTATTTTCATTACTCACAGCTGATAAAGCAGAAGAAAAACTACAAGCCTCTGCGACACTCAAAACATCGTCAGTGGTCTGAATGAAATTCCTCATTTTCTCGCCATGCGCGATATGATTTAGATACTCGACCTGAAGATCATCTATTTTTAGAAGAGATTTGTTGAAATGTATTCGAGCTGTTTCAATGATGCTAAGTATGGGAGCTATGTTGACTCCTATGTGTACGCCTAAGACGAGTCTTTTTTCTGCCTTGAATTTATCGATTACAGAGCTAACAAGTGCCTCTCTGGCAAAAGCACTCAATTGCACATCTTCTATTCGGTACAAACTCTGTAAAAGCTCTTTTGTGTATGCGGGAGCCTTCGCATCTACAGAGCAATGCTGAATGATACCCTCGCCCCTAATATTCAAGTAGATAGGTATGTTCCCATACGCTTTTAATGCATCGAATAAAGACAAATACGAGTCAAAAACACTGGTATGAACTTGCTTTAACTCTTTCGCCCTCCTTTTAAGTACGCAAAGGGTAACCCTAAGTTCATCTTTGGTGATAAATTCAAAATCAATCCCTATAAAATAGGTGTTTTGACACCATTTATCTAAAACGGATTTAATCATTAGTTGATGATGGTTGGTTTAATGAAAAGGTTCAATTTCTTATCGTCTTTATCCTTAATGCGTTTTGAGAAAAGCCACTTCAATAAGGGTACTCGTGATAGAAAAGGCACCCCTGTTCCGCTGTCGTTATTTTTAATTTCTTCTAGCCCTCCCAATAATATCATGTCGCCATCTTTAACGCGAATCAATGAATTGAAAGTCCTTGAAACTTGCCCTGGAGGTGCATCGGGCTCAATACGTGCGGTAAAGTTAGATTGCTTTACCTCTATGGCTAAGGTGACGTTGTTGTCCGCAGATATGTTTGGAGTGATCTTCACACCTAATTCCGCTTTGACACTCTTCCAATTTCGGGTCTTTTGACTTTGTGGATTTTGCGTACCTATTAAATTATTGGTTTCAACCACATAGTATTCCGTATTTCCAATAGATAGGGATGCCTCTTGTCCATTAAGCGTCGTGAGTACCGGAGTACTCCTAATGTCCAAAGTTCCATTCTGTTCCATGGCTTTGATGTTCATGTAAAAGTTAGGTACCACAGAACCCACGTTTAAGGCGCCAAATCCTTCAAATGCATTGATGAGTTTATTGATGGAGCCTTGTCCGTTTGTGGAATTTATCCCTGGGAAAAATTGACCGGTAGTTTTCACGGCTTCCTTGGCAAGACCCATTTCAACTCCAATATCCAAACCGTTTGACTTTATGTAATCGACGATAAGTATCTCTATCATCACCACAGGGACAGATCGGTCGATGTCGGTAATGAACTTTCTAATCTGAGTGACAGCCACCTTTGAACCTTCTAGAACCAAAGCGTTAAGTTCTGGCATCTCTTGAACAAATACTTCTTTCTTAATTTCTGTGGGAATCCACTTGGACAGTTCTACGCAAGAACGATGTTTGATGGATACGATCTGTAAATCTCTGAGCCCCTCCAATTTGCGTTCTCCAATAAAATAGATGCCTTGTTTTAAATGGTAGGTGTAATCTGAAGCATTCAGAATTACATCCAATAGACTATCGAGATGCACATGCCTAAGCTCTGCCGTAAGCTGAGCTTCAATATCACCAAAAATCATGTAATCCTGACCCAACAAATCGAAGGTCTGTTCCAGAACTGCACGAAGGTCTGCCCCTTCTGCTACTATGCTAATGTCCGAAATACTATCTACTCTCACCCTAAGTTCCCCAGAACTTCGATAAGTCTGTTTGGCATTTGAACGGCTATTGTTATTTAGCATCTGTGGTTTTTCAAACACATAAATTCCCGAGGAAGATGCTCTGACCTCAAGTTCGTTAATTAGTGCCAACTTCTGAATGGCCTCGTCTAAAGAAACATCTTTGATGAAACCCGTCAACATCTCATTACGCAACGCCCTGGGAACCAATAAGTTCATCCCCGTTAACAATGTGATCTTTTTACTAACGCTTACGAGACTGTCATTTCTCAAGTCAAAACTTAAAAAACCTGTTTCTTCATCAAACTGTAGATCTATAGGTCTATATTCCGGTGGTTCGGGCAATTCTTCATAACTGGAAATGGATAAAATAGACCCTGAAAAATCAACTTTTAGATGGTATTTTTTGGTCAGAAATACGATGACATCTTTTACGCGCACCTGAGAAAAATTACCCACCACTCTTTGACTTAAGCCCTCTTCCACAGTTAAGTTTAAGTCGTGACTTAATGCCAAGGCTCTCAAAAGCTCATCTAAGCGTATCTCACTTACCGAAAGTTCTACTTCTCCATTCAATCCCCTCATATCCTCCGATAAGGAATCTAAGGCGTTCTGTAAGGACACAAAACGATTTAGATTTGTCTGTGCCTGCATCTGTATACTGGTGAAACACAAAACAAAAACCACCCATTTAACCACCCGAATTATTCTCATTACAACTTATATTAACATTTGATATACTTCTGAAAAGGAGGTTTCTCCACGCTCCAATACTTCTAAGGCACTGTCCGATAAAAATCGAAGCTCTTGCTTTTTTAATTCTTCTTTTATTTCAGATTCCGAGGCAGCCAATTTTTCTCTAAGACCGTTTTCAATAGGAATCACTTCGTATATGGCTTTTCTTCCATTGTAGCCAGTGTGGTAACATTTTTGACAACCCACGGGCTTTTGAAGAGTACTCGACCACATTCGATTGGGCAGCACCTGCTTTTGCTCACTTGTAACCGGCTCGGGTTGCTTGCAATGTTCACACAAAAGTCTGACCAACCTCTGCGCCACCACCAAGTTTAAGGTACTTGCAATTAAAAATTCGGGGATGCCCATGTCTAAAAGTCGCGATACAATACCCCAGGCAGAATTGGTGTGAATGGTAGAAAAAACCAAATGGCCCGTAAGTGATGCTCGGATTGCCATCTGTGCGGTATCCGGGTCACGGATCTCTCCAACCATAATAATATCCGGGTCCTGCCGTAAAAAAGCTCTCAAGGCCGAACTAAAATCCAATCCTATTTCTTCTCTTAAGGGAACCTGATTAATTCCCTGTAAGGTATATTCAACCGGGTCTTCAATGGTCACAATGTTCACCCTGTCGGTGTTCAACTCTTTTAAAGAAGAATATAAAGTGGTGGTTTTACCGGAACCCGTAGGACCACTGATGAGTATCAATCCCTGACTTTTTGAAAGGGCTTTCAGGTAATCGCTTTCCTGCCTTGCACTAAAACCCAGCTCCACCAGAGATTTGTCTCCCGATTGTTTATTCAAAAGTCTGAGCACCGCCTTTTCTCCATATTGTGAAGGCATCACAGAAACCCTCAGATCCATTTGATCATGGGTAATACGTCCGTCTTGGGGCAAACGCTTTTCTGCAATATCCAATTTGGCGCGTATCTTAATTTTGTTGATGAGTATGGGGTACTGTTCAGATTCAATCACAAAACGCTCAACAAGTCTGCCATCAACACGCATCCTGATTCGTGCTTTTCCTTCATATTTCTCAATATGAATGTCACTAGAACCCATTTGCATGGCCTCATTTATAAGCCCTTTCAACAGGTCTTCTTCGGTGTTGACTTTATAAACTACTGAAGCCTTATCTGCATGGTGTCTTCTGTAATATTTGGATAACAGATCATCTATTTGCTCAGATGCAACAGGTGTAAATTCTAAAGCTCTGTTTAAAATAACTCGCAGGTCAGATTGACTTGGCAAGCTGTGTTTATCAGCATAGCAAACCAAAGTGCCGTTGCGTTGCTGCATTGGAACAATACGATAATGCTCGGCCCAATCGGGCTGAACACATTGCAGTACTTCTGCAGGTATATGTATCTGTTCTAACTTATCCATTTTGTAACGAATAACAAGAGCTGTGAATCACTCCCCACAGAAATATCATATTTATAAACCATGGCAAACTCTAAGATCAGTCCCAGCCCCATAAAACTAATTAAAGGAAGTTTATATTGCCTACCTTTTACAATCACTGAAGGCAGAGAAAGAACAATACTCAACAAAGACAGAAAACTTAACGTGATCAAAAAGTTAATTGGACTGAACACGGCCCCAAGTGCCCAAAAAAACAAAAGATCCCCTTTGCCCATCACAGTATCTACAAAGCAACCTCCTGTTCTAAACCGGAACTTATAATACAGCTGGATCACCAACAATAAAAAGACCAACAACAAACTATTCAGTAAGAAGTTTACGAGCCACTCTGAAAGCTCATTTTGTACAAAACCAAAAAGAAAACTTCCCATAAAAAATGCTGCCAAAAACTTAACGGAAATTGCCCGATATCGATAGTCCTCGTACATCATGATCAATAATGATACGACGATCAACCCTAAACCAAAGAGCAACATTAGTCTGTAATAATTTCAAGTAACTGTTTGTCCTGATCCATTGACCAAGTATTGAATTGCCCGTCACCATCAAAGTCGACTACGGCAATTGCATGGGCTGTAAAACCTGTTGGTGCTGCCTCAACAATTTCAATTCTGTAATTGGCATTGCCCCCTTCTAAAACGCTCTTTTCCTGCTGATAACCTATCGCAGTAAGGTCATCCGAATAAGACGAATACATGTAGAAATGACTTTTTTCTAAATTGTATATATGCTCCAAATGAATTTTTGCTTCGGTACTCTTCGTTTTCGATATTAGTGGCATCAAATTAGGCAGGGCTAACAAAACCAATATTCCAACAATGGCTAATACGACCATCAACTCGACCAAGGTGAATGCTTTTATTTTTTTTTTCATCCTATTATTTTATTCATTATTCATTAAAAGGTAATCGTCTTATTTTAAATTGTAAGTTTTCGAAACAACTTAACAGTTAACAACAGACAACTAATCACAAATAAAACTTTCAAAAATCAAGTTTTAACTCAACGTTTCATTTAAGCAGCCAATCGCGGGAGGAATAATTTTAATAGTAGGAAGGGAATAACCTGTAGCGTTGTAAATTAAACTACAAGGAAAAAAGATACTAAAACCTAATGTAAATACATGGTATCCACAAATCTACAAAAAAAAAAGTAACATCAAATAAAGTTCAAGGGAGCTTGCCCTAATGCTTTTCGTGAAGAGCTGACAACCATAGAAGATATACTGATGAAGAATTCAGATTGGAATGCTACTGAAATAAGTGTTAAGGCACAATAATTGCTTGATTTAAAAACACATAGAAACACACCTCCATGTGTTAAATGAATTAATTATGCTGTTATTTCAATAATATTTCAATAATTTAACGGCTGTACAATTCAATAATAATAATAATATAATATGTCAAAAATAAATGTTTCGGTCGACTGTGTCATTTTTGGATTTGACACAGACCTTAGTCTAAAAGTCTTACTAATTACCAAAAAAGAAAATCCTAAAAATCTTTTAAAAAGCCGTAACAAAACCCAAACAGCTTTACCGGGAGATCTCATCAAGGCTAATGAGGAATTAAACCCTGCAGCAAAGCGAATTTTAAAAAGGCTTACATCCATTGATGAGATATACTTGAAGCAATTTGCTGTGTTCAGTAATCCTAAACGCGTCAAACAACCAAAAGATCAAATCTGGCTTAAGAGTTTTAGAAAAAATCCAGAAGAACGGGTCATTACAGTTGGCTATATCTCCCTGGTGGACATTCAGGACTTTAAACCCAAAGCATCCTATTTTGCAGATGAAGTAATCTGGACAAGCATCGATGAAATTCCTGAACTGACCTTTGACCACAATCAAATCATCGACGAAGCTTTAAACTTCTTAAAGAAAGAGTTGGATTATAAAATGTCGTCCATTCTTTTACCCAAAAACTTTACCATGCCACAGCTGCAAAAGCTGCATGAAGAAGTTTTAAATAAAAAAATAGACAAAAGAAATTTTAGGAAACAAATCTTAAAGGAAGGGATTGTCTTTAAGACTTCTCACGTCAATAAAACCGGAAGAAAAGGCAAACCTGCAGTGTTCTACCAGTTTTGCAACAACAATGAATACTAGACTATACGTTTAAGTCCTTTTGGATCCATGAACCGCCTACAGAAATAACGTTGTCTAAAGCTAAATATTCGGGATAGTTTTCTTTTGAAATTCCGCCTGTTGGGCAAAACTTAATTTGAGAGAAAACCTGTGAATATGTTTTTAGAGCACTGAGACCACCAGCAATATTGGCAGGGAAAAACTTAAGCGTATCCCAACCCAAACTTAAACATGCCATCATCTCACTAGGAGTAACAACTCCAGGTAAAAAAGGTACGCTAACCTCTTTGAGTGCGTCAACTAATTCGTTGTTTAGGCCAGGCAATACGATGAAGTCTACCCCTGCATCCACAACTTGAGCAAGCTGCTTGGTATTTACTACAGTACCCACACCAACAGAAAAGTTGTCGTTGGAGCACTCTTTGGCAAGTTTTAAAGCATCAATCGCACAATCTGTACGCAAAGTGATCTCGATACAGTTGATGTTATGATCTTGAAGAGCGGTTACTAAAGGAACAACCTCTTCCAAAGATTGAATTTTGACAACAGGTACAACCGGGTTGCCTTCTAATACAGTTCTAATGTTATTTTGACTCATATCGCTTAAAATAATACGGAAGCACCTTGCTCACTTGGTTGAACTAATTTTCTGAAATTCCCAAACAACTCTCTACCACAACCTTCTTGGTTAATGATTGGATTTTCGGGAGCGGTTCTTGCTTGAACCTCTGCCTCATTTAAACAAGTTAACTCACCTGTTGTAGCATCGAGTCTCAACAAATCACCATTTTGAAGTTTTGGTAGTAATCCACCATCCATCGCTTCAGGAGATACATGTATTGCCGCTGGGACCTTTCCAGAAGCACCAGACATTCTTCCATCGGTAACTAAAGCAACTTTGAAGCCGTTATTTTGCAAAATACTCAACACCGGAGTCAACCTATGTAATTCAGGCATTCCTTTTGCTTTTGGACCTTGAAAACGCACAACGGCAATAAAATCTTTATTTAACTCTTTTCTTTTAAAAGCTTCCAACAACTCTTCTTGATCTTCAAAAACAACAGCCGGAGCTTCTACGATCCAGTTTTCTTCTTTAACTGCAGATATTTTAATCACGGAAGTCCCTAAATTTCCTTTCAGAACTCTTACCCCTCCTGTTTTAGAAAAAGCATTTTCTACAGAAGTTAATACTTTTGTGTCCAAAGATTTTTCTGGACCGTCACGCCAAATCAGTTCTCCATCATTTAAAAATGGCTCTTTGGTGTAAGTATTTAGTCCATGACCCAAAATGGTATAAACATCTTGGTGCAAAAGACCGTTCTCAAGTAAAGACTTGATTAAGTATGACATCCCACCAGCTGCTTGGAAATAGTTCACATCAGCGGAGCCGTTAGGATACATTTTGGTAAGCAATGGAATTACAGNAGATAAATCTGAAAAGTCTTGCCAGTTGATTTGAATACCNGCAGATTTTGCAATGGCAACCAAGTGAATGGTTAAATTNGTAGAACCTCCTGTAGCTAATAGACCAATGATNGCGTTCACAATCGTCTTTTCAGAAACAATCTCATACATCGGACGGTAATTATCGCCCAAGCTTGTGGTTTCAGCTGCAACTTTAACAGCATGATCCGTTAATGCAGTTCGAAGGGGTGTGTCTGGATTTACGAATGATGAACCTGGCAATTGCAAGCCCATAATTTCCATGAGCATTTGATTGCTGTTTGCCGTTCCGTAAAAAGTACACGTTCCTAAAGAGTGGTAGGCCTTAGATTCTGACTTCAGTAAGGCATCTCTGTCGACAAGACCTTCCGCATAGTCTCTTCGAACTTTGGCTTTTTCTTCGTTGGAAATACCGGTTTTCATTGGCCCTCCAGGAACGAATATAATCGGTAAATATCCAAATTTTAAGGCTCCGATTAGCTCGCCAGGGACAATTTTATCACAGATACCCAAACACAAAGCGGACTCGAACATATTGTGAGACAAACCCACGATGGTTGACAACGCGATCACATCACGACTGAATAAAGATAAATCCATTCCAGCTTCTCCCTGAGTTACTCCATCACACATGGCTGGTACTGCACCAGCTACCTGAGCTACGGCATTGTACTTAAGGGCACTTGATCGGATTGATTTTGGATAATCTTCGTACGTTTTATGTGCCGACAACATGTCGTTAAAGGCTGTGATGATTCCAATGTTGGCTTTTTTACTTCCAATCAAATCCGTTTTCTCGTGATCTGAACAACTGGCCATCGCATGGGCAATATTACCACATGACAATGCAGAACGGGAAACCGTGTCTGCTGCCTGAGATTTCATTTGTTTCAAATATTGTGACCGTGTATCGTTACTACGATCAATAATTCTCTGTGTGACTTCTAAAATCGTCTTGTTCATAATTATTTTTTGTTAGCCCAAAATAATTCAAGCATTTTTTGCTCCTGATGAATGAATGAAGAAATTGGAAATTGACTTGGCTCATGAAGCTTTTTTGCTTCCGCAAACAAATCCATTTTTTCCGTTCCAGTAAAATATAAAAAGAGTCTTTTGGTGTTCAAAAGACTGTCTATGGTAAAACTAATTCTCTGCTTCGGTTCGTTCGGTGAAACTGTACAAACTAAAGGTTCCTGGGGGTTTCCTTGCTTTAAACCAACCAGTGAACTGGCATCTCCAGGGAATAGAGAGGCCGTGTGTGCATCCGTTCCCATACCCAATATAACACACGTGGATTCGTCGTAAAAGGGGTTGTTCTCTTTGGTAGCCTGCTTTAAGTTTTCGTCGGAGTTCACCGTATCGAAGACCATCCCGATGAAATTGGCTTCAGATGCTTTATTCTGTAACAGAGATGACTTAATCAGACGCTCGTTGCTGTCTTTATCATTTGAAGATACATAGCGTTCATCAACAAGCCCAACAATCACGTTAGACCAATCAAGATCAAAATGTGATAATTTAGCGTATAAATTAACGGGCGTACTACCTCCTGACAACAGGAGTTTTGCGTGCTTACCTTGATCCAATTGTTTCTGAATCTCAGTCGCAATTTCCTGGGCTAAAGCATCTTCTAGAATGCTTGCATTTTCGAAAACTCTTTCTTGCAAATTTAAGCTTGTACTACTCATTCCACTCATGTCCTTTTAATAAAACGTCGTTTCCAGGACCATCGGTTCCGGCTTCATACGACTTGTTTTTCATTCCTGTTTCTTTCCAAAATTTGGTAATTGAATCAACCCAATCCCAGGACGCTTCTACTTCATCCTTGCGCATAAACAAAGTTTGATTGCCTCGGATCACATCCATAATCAAACGTTCGTAAGCTTCTGGAAAACGATCGGTAAAGGAGGAACTGTAATCAAGAACTAAAGATGTGGGCTGGTATCTGTAACCTCCCGGACCCGGAACTTTTACGTTCTGAACAAGTTCAATACGTTCTTCAGGCTGAAGGCTAATGATTAATTTGTTATTGTCAATAGGCTTATCGTCAGGAAACACACTGTGAGGTACGTTCTTAAAATTGATGACAATTTCTGAGTGACGTTTGGACATTCGTTTACCCGTTCTAAGGTAGAACGGAACTCCTGCCCATCTCCAGTTATCAATGTTCGCTCTGATGGCTACAAATGTTTCTGTATTTGATGAATCATCGTCTAATTCTTCCAAATAACCGGATACATGCTCCCCATCAATAGCACCCTTGATGTACTGACCTTTCGCCGTTTGTTCTTTAATCATCTTCTCGTCAAAAAAGCGAAGTGATTTTAAGACTTTAAGTTTTTCATCACGAACATTGTCTGCCCCAAGAACACTTGGCGGCTCCATAGCGACCAAACACAACAATTGTAAAAGGTGGTTTTGCACCATATCCAGTAGAGCCCCATATTTGTCGTAATAGTTGGCTCGAGTCTCTACGCCTAAAGATTCAGAAACGGTAATCTGAACATTTTCAATGTTTTGGGAATTCCATGCGTTTTCATAAAGATCGTTTGCAAAACGAAGAACCATTAAGTTTTGGACCGTCTCTTTACCTAGGTAGTGATCAATTCTAAATATCTGTGACTCATTAAAGAAATCAGAAATCTCATCATTGATCGCTTTCGAAGAAGCCGAATCGTTTCCTAATGGCTTCTCCAATACTACTCGAGATTGCTCATTAATTAAGTTCTGCGCACTCAAATTCTTAGTGATACTACCGAAAAGTGAAGAAGATGTAGAAAAATAAAAGACTCGAACGATTTCTTTATTGTCTCTCATGTAAGGCTTTAGATCTGCCAATGCATCATCTTGAGACAAATCTGCTCGAACGTAAGTACACATATCAATAAGCTTCTGAACATCCTCAGGCTTTTCTCCACGAAGACTAACGCTAAGCTTTTCTTTGAGAAGCTCCGTGAATTCAGTTGGACTTTTTTCCGCTCTTGAAATGGCGTAAACCTTAGAGTTTACATTCACTTGCCCTGCTTGAAGTCTGTGAAACAATGCCGGGTATAATTTGCGTAGGGCTAAGTCACCTAATCCGCCAAAAACAACAATATCAGCATCTTTCAAAGCCCCAGTTGTATGTGTATCATTTTCATTCATCATCGATGTGATTTTTGCTAAAAACCTCCCAACTACTAACATTAGGGGCTTAATATTCAGAGAGGATATAAATTGTAGACGTTACACCAATGCAGTGTAACGCCGTATAAATAAGCGTAATTTCGACGCAAATATATAGCTTCGGTGTGTGGAATACAAGATTTTTTATAATATATTTGCCGACCCCCAAGTCAAACTAAAACTTACTGGTAATGAAAAATAAATCACAGATAATATCCATTAGTCTCATCGTCGCTTTAGGCGGCTTTCTTTTTGGATTTGATGCAGGGATCATCTCTGGTGTTATGACTTTTGCTGGTCCAGAATTTGATTTAACAGAAATACAATCTGGATGGGTGGTCAGCTCTCCATCTTTTGCAGCAATGATTGCCATGCTTTTTTCTGGAAGGTTAAGTGATGCAATAGGAAGAAAGAAGTTGTTAATTATGGTCGCGCTACTTTATGCGGTTTCTGCGATATTTTCAGCGCTAGCATCTTCTTACGAAATGCTCTACATTGCCAGGATGATTGGAGGTTTTGCATTTGGTGCAGCTCTCGTTTTAGCCCCAATGTATATTGCCGAAATTTCTACGGCTGAAAA
>JGI20153J14295_10000679_pt1 | contig 28374 bp, 20 predicted proteins | sample COG_03_FD_14295 | JGI IMG/M metagenome (IMG submission 14295) | reverse complement strand
CGCCTTTGGTTAATTCTTGTTGAGTGTGCATGTCTTTAATAGATCAATTCACCATCGCAAAAAAATTTTAAAAATAATGATTATGACCAATCCAGCAAACAGCATTGCCGCTATTTTTAGCCTTCTTTACCCGCGTTTGGATCGGAGGTTTTTGCCGTGCGCCCTTGCGCTGTTGCTGTGTTCAGTTTTTTCATCGGTAGCGGCTTATGCCTACGATGTAGAAGCTGACAGTCAAAATAATACAATTTATATTTTACTGAGTAACTCGAACAGCAGCAGTTATAACGCCGTGAGTCTTAGTCATAGTTCGCCTGCCATTATCAGTTCGGTAAGTATTGAGCTACTGCCTGATAGCATTTTGGCCAATAGCAGTGATTTATTAGCCGTCAATATTGATATCCCCAATGGCATCTCATTAGGCGCCGTTGGTGAACTTGATCTGACGATCTCAGGTGAGGTCAATGGTCTGTCGGTGGATATCGACATTGTTGTGCCGCTAGCGGTGGTTGCTAGCGCTAATTTAGCGCAAGGCTTTGTAGGTTCAACGGTGCCTGCGCCAGACCCAGGTGGTATCGATTCAGATAGCGATGGCGTTAGTGATGCTTTAGAGCTGGCCTTTGGTTCTGACCCTAATAACGGGGCATCGTTGCCGGGGCAGCCCGACGCGGTGAGCGTTAACGTTCCTTTAACCGGTGTAGCCGGGCTTATTATGCTTGCGTTAATGGTTGCATTTATTGGCAAGGGGCGGTTAGCACAAATTAGTTCGGGGTCAGTAGTTTTAGTGTGTGCGTTTATTTCGGTCGACATATTGTCGGGCGTTGCAACCCGTATGCATCTAGTGGCCCAAGTACCTGCGCCACCGGTTTTAGTATCGGCCACAGCTAGTGCCAGTAGCTCTGGCGCATCAGGCGGCGCAAGTTTTGCTGTAGATGGCGATAACACCACACGCTGGGAATCGTCGCATGGTATTGATCCAAGCTGGCTGACGCTCGACTTGGGTCAGAGCTATGCGCTCTCACATTTGGATATTTATTGGGAAGCCGCTAATGCCGCTACTTATGAGGTGCAGGGCTCTACCGATAATGTCACGTGGGCCGCGCTAGCCAATGAAACCGGCGGCACTTTCGGCGATCGCACCGACCAAGTGGATTTGTCGGGCACTTATCGTTACCTGCGTATTTATGGTGTAAGCCGCACGAGTGTTTATGGTTATTCTATTTGGGAGGCGAAGGTCTATGCGTTTACCAGCGGTGATACACAGCCCCCCGAACCTCCGCCAGAGATAACATGGCCCGCCATTAATAGCGCGGTAAATAGTGATGTTGATCAAGAGATCGCATTAATTTTGAATCAAATGACGCTTGATGAAAAAGTGGGCCAGATGATCATGGCCGAGATCCATGCGGTATCCCCCAATGATCTGCGCAATTATCACCTGGGGGCTGTTCTCAATGCGGGTGGGTCTTGGCCTAATGGCAATAAATCGTCTAGCGTGGCTGACTGGGTTAGTCTTGCCGATAGTTTTTATTTGGCCAGTATTGATCCAGCTAACAACCGAATTGCAGTGCCAATTCTTTGGGGAACCGATGCGGTCCACGGCCACAATAATGTCATGGGCGCGACTATTTTTCCGCACAATATTGGTTTGGGCGCCATGAACAATCCAAGTTTAATTAAGCAAATAGGCCAAGCAACCGCTTTAGAAGTGGCGGCCACGGGTATCGACTGGGTTTTTGCACCCACGCTTGCGGTAGTGCGTGATGACCGATGGGGTCGAACGTATGAAGGGTATTCGGAAGATCCGGAAATTGTCAATCAATATGCCGGTGAAATGGTTGAGGGTTTGCAGGGCGAAACAAGTAGCGGAGATTTATTTAATGACGCTCATGTTGTGGCCACAGCCAAACATTTTGTGGGTGATGGAGGCACGAGTAACGGTGTGGATCAAGGCAATACCATCAGCAGCGAAGAAAACCTGCGCGATGTGCACGGGCAAGGCTATTTTTCGGCGTTAGATGCCGGTGCGCAAACCATAATGGCATCGTATAACAGTTGGAATGGCAGCAAGTTGCACGGCAATGAGTACTTGTTGACGACGGTTTTGAAAGAGCAGATGGGTTTTGATGGTTTTGTATTGGGCGACTGGAATGGCCATGCGCAAGTGCTGGGTTGTTCAAACAACTCGTGTGCTCAGGCTATCAATGCCGGTGTTGATATGATTATGGTGCCTTTTGACTGGCAGGCGTTTGCGGCGAACACTAAGGCGCAAGTGCTTAGTGGTGATATATCAATGGCGCGTATTAATGATGCGGTGACGCGCATATTGCGCGTAAAAATTCGCAGTGGCTTGTTTGATACGAGTAGGCCTTCGCTGCGAACGTATGCAAATGACCTGACTCGGTTTAATTCTGCTGAGCACAAAAGTGTGGCGCGTCAGTCGGTGCGCGAGTCGTTGGTGTTGTTAAAAAATAGCAGTGGCCTGCTGCCACTCAGCCCAAGCGCCAATGTGTTAGTGGCGGGCAGCGGGGCTAACAATATTCCTATGCAGTGCGGAGGTTGGACGGTGACTTGGCAGGGTACAGGTACCAGCAATGCTGATTTTCCACAGGCTACATCTATTTGGAGCGGTATTGAAGCCGCTGTTACTGCTGCCGGCGGTACGGTTAATTTGAGTACTGCCGGTGTTTTTGATGTCAACGCGCCGCCGGACGTTGCTGTCGTAGTGTTTGGCGAAAGCCCCTATGCTGAGTCCGGCGGAGACCTCAGTGGTATTGAATATCAGGCGGGCAATAAATCTGACCTTGCATTATTACAAAGTCTCAAAGCGCAAAATATTCCCGTTGTATCTATTTTCTTATCTGGCAGACCCTTTTGGATGAATAAAGAGCTCAATGCCTCTACCGCTTTTGTCATGGCGTGGTTGCCCGGCAGTGAAGGGGCAGGTGTGGCCGATGTTATTTTTAGAACCTCTTTAGGGGCNGTGAACCATGATTTTACTGGTACGCTATCGTACTCATGGCCTGCCAGCGATNCCCAATTTGAGTTAAATCGCAATGATGCCAACTATGCGCCGCTGTTTGCCTATGGGTTTGGTCTAACTTATCAAGATAGCGATACACTGGGCGATAATTTAGCTGAATAGCTTACAATAACAACGCATCAAGAGTAGGTTGGTGCATGTGCCCAGCGCACGGTATGGCGACGGCTGGGTAAGCACACCCAATACGTTGATCTTGGCATANNACNGTAGCGTATGNCTACCNTGTNACTTTACAGGCAGACTTTTTGTCTTCAGGCTTAGCGCTCATGGGAGACTCTTGTAATCCACCGAGGTAGTGGGGTGGCATCGGCTGAGCGACATGACTTATGGTTGCATCGGGTGCGCGATAACCCTGTAATATCGCGACTGAGAGATATGGCGCCTTTACGCTGTTCAATTGCCCATTGATCAAAATCACACATTAGGACTTTTTACATGGCTCAGATCGACACCGACTATTTAATTGTGGGGGCTGGTGCGCTAGGTTTATCCTTTGCCGACTCACTACTCGATCATAGCGATGCGCATATTACATTCGTCGACCAGCACCCTAAACCGGGTGGGCATTGGAATGTCGCTTATCCGTTTGTAACGCTTCATCAACCCAGCGCAACCTATGGGCTTAATTCGATGGACATGGGCGATGACAGGATTGACAGTGCTGGGCCTAATGAAGGTTTTTACGAGCTGGCTACAGGTACGCAGGTGCTCAGTTATTTTGAGCGTGCTATGCGCGAGCGGTTTATTCCCAGTGGGCGCGTAAGTTACTACCCCATGTCTAAGTATCAACAAAGTGAAAGTGGCGAGCATAGTTTCGTGTCTAGTTTATCGGGTAAGGAAACGCAGGTTAATGTGCGGCGTAAGCTGGTTGATTGCCGCACGTTTACGGCTTCAGTACCCGCCACGCACAAGCGCAAGTTTGATATTACCGATGGCGTGCAGCTAACCACGCCGGGCAAGCTGCCCGAAGCCTGGATGGGCGGCGCCAACCCACCCGAGCATTACGTGATTATGGGTGCGGGAAAAACCGCTATGGACGTGGGTGTTTGGCTGATGAATATGGGCGTTGATGCCGCTAAAATTTGCTGGGTTCGCCCACGTGAAGCATGGTTAATTAATCGAGCATCAACGCAGCCAGGTGCCAAATACGCCGCCAATACTACCGGCTGGCAGCTCGAGCAAATGCGCATTGCGGCAACGGCGAGTAACGCCGACGAGATTTTTCTGCATCTTGAAAAGCACGGCCATATGCTGCGCATCGACCCAACTAGCTTGCCCGGCACATTTCACTTCCCGACAATCTCTCAAGGCGAGGTGGATTTGCTGCGGCAGATCGAGCACGTCATCAAAATTGGCCGCGTTAATTTGATTGAGCCTGGGTTACTCCATGGCGTAGCCGGCACGGCCACGGTTCCGGTTAATTCTTTGTTTATCGACTGCACAGCTGTTGCCGCACCGCGTCTTGAGGTCACTCCAATCTGGCAGGACGACGTAATTATTCCGGGTCTGCTTCAGGCACCGTTGGTATCGCTGAGCGCCTCTGTGGTTGGCTTTATTGAGGCTGAATTTAACACTGACGAAGAAAAGAATGCTCTGGCCGTGCCTATGCAATTTACCGACACGCCAGCGGATTATCCACAGGTATTGCTGGGCAATGCGTTGAATCGCTTGCTCTGGTCTCAAAACGAAAAGGTTATGGGCTTTCTCAAAACGGCTCGTCTTGATCCGGCGGCCCGCATGCGAGCGGTTATGGCCGATGTAAGTGATCAGGTTCGGGACGATGCGAGTCAAATCCGTGATGCTACTATTGCGGCTGTAGAAAATTTACAAAAGCTGTCAGCCGATAACCTTGCTGGCGACAATAACAGGCAGCAAACTGCGGCGGCTGGTTAATTGAGCCGACTAACAGGCGTTGCTAACAACCGACTTCACGCTTAACAATTGTCTTTACGGGATCAAATTATGTTTAATCTATTGCTTGTCATAGTACTGCTGCCATCGTTCGCCGCCGCCGATGAATCAATCAACATAATAGGAACATGGCAAGGGGTCACTAATGCGGCAGTGATGGGCGTCGATAAGCACTACACAACGATTAACGCTGAGAATATTCGCTTTGTTAATGTCAAAATGGAATTGGTTTTTGATAGACAACAAGGGCAGAACTTTTCCGGTTACAACCTAACGAATAATCACAAAGAGCCTGTGATTGGGGCTTTTCGCTCGAATATGAAAAGTGGTGTTCTTGTTGATTCTAACGGCACCACTATTTTCGATATGGTCGGCAACAATAAAATGGATGTTTGTTATGCTCATGTTATGAGCCATGGTGAGGCCAGTGCAGTCGCTTCATGCGCAGAGTTTGAGCGTCAAAGTATTCAGCCCGAGGATTAGAAGGTCGATTTGTAGGCAGGTTGTCTCTTTTTTTCTAGTCCTGTTTTGCTTATTCTTGGTTAAGAAAAAAGCAACTAGCTGGCAGACTATCCCTCGACAATCTTCATCGCTAATTCCTCGCATTGCCAAATGCATAACGCTTACAGGGAACTTCTTCCCTCACGAACCACTCCAAACGCTAGCGGTCTTTATTACCTATCTATGGCACTACAAATCCACAGGCTAATAATCGTCCCTAAGCCCCCGTTGTGTCTTTTTTAAGTGGCATACGTAGTATTATAAAAGGCTATGGGCAGCCGTAGTGCGTTTAATGGGTTATTGATTAGGCTATTGAGAGGAAAACCTACAATGAAATTTTGCTTCGCTACGCTTCTTTTCTTATTCACCGCTAATGCCAGCGCCAGCTTGCCGCAGCAGTCGCAATGGCAGTTTAAGGTGTTGCTCGACAGTCGTGAAATCGGCAGCCATCAGTTTACTGTGAGTCAGGTTAATGGGCAGCAAACAATTCAAACCGACGCTAGTTTCGATGTGAAAGTTTTATTCGTCAATTTGTATCGTTATAGGCATCAAAATACTGAGGTATGGCAAGGCAATTGTTTGCGTTCAATCAATGCAGAAACCGACGCTAACGGCAAGCAGTTTTCGGTGGCGGGGCAGGCTAACGATAGCTACTTTCAAGTCAATACAGCCAGCACCGAAACAGAATTGCCGGCTTGCATTATGACTTTTGCCTATTGGAACCCGGCATTTTTGACTGAAGATAAGCTACTCAATAGTCAAACCGGGGAGTACGAAGATGTCACCATTACGCGGGTGGGCGAGGAGTCGTTGCGGGTCAACGATGAGGCTGTTGCAGCAGTAAGATATCTTATTGATTTAAAGGCTGGGCCCATAACGTTGTGGTATGGTGCCAGCGATTTTCGTTGGTTGGCACTGGAGTCGGTAGCAGCCGGTGGTCGCACGCTGCGCTATGAGCCACTAACGATTCCGCTGAGCGGTAGTGGTCAGGCCTTGTCTGCTGACTCGACAGTCAGTAAAATTGGCGGCCAGTAGAGATTGCTAAGGCAATGTTTGAAAAAGATCAGCGCGGCGCATAAATACAACTTAGGTAAAAGCAACTCGGGTACAAATAATGTCATTAACTAAAGTTTTACTGCTATACACATTGGTGTTGGTCGGCGCCTGCCAATCAACGTCTACGCAGCTACCGCTCCGCACCGAAGCGTTTGTTGACTTAAACCGTTTTGCTGGAGACTGGTATGTTATTGCCAATATCCCTACCTTTATCGAAACCGATGCATACAATGCAATAGAGAGTTATGAAAAACCCGTAGACGGAAAAATTGCCACCACTTTTACATTTAACAAAGGCGATTTTGAAGGCGAAAAAAAGACTTATAAACCCATGGGGTTTGTGCGCGAAAATACGGGCAACGCCGTGTGGGGCATGCAGTTTATCTGGCCAATTAAAGCGGAGTATCGCGTTGTTTATGTCGACGACGACTACGCGTTTACGATTATCGGCAGAACTAAGCGTGACTACGTGTGGTTAATGGCGCGGCAACCGATTATTGCCGATGCTGATTATCAGCGGCTTCTGAGTATCATTAAAGAAGAGGGCTACGATCTAGCCAAATTACGCCGTGTGCCTCAGCAGGCTAAATCACAATAATGGCGGGCCGCTTGAAAGCGTGTAGTGCAGACGTTACCTATCAAGAGCGGGTCGTTAAAAATATAGCAAGTTACACGGAAGCGGGCTCGTGATTGATGATGTGTTTTTAGAGTGGGTCGAGGCTTATCGCGATTACGCATTATTTATTATCCCTGCCGTTGCCTTTCTTGAGGCCAGCGTGGGTATAGGTCTGTTTGTTTCGGGCGCTATTTTGCTGAGTATTTGCACGGTTTTGTATGCCCAAGGCATTGCTACACTATGGCAAATGTTACCGCTGGCTTTTTTGGGGGCGACCACGGCCGACCATGTCGGCTATTTTTTGGGGCGTAAGCTGGGCCCAGGCTTTCATCACACGCGCTTTGCGCAAAAGTATAAAAATAATTTGGGCAAGGCTGAAGCGTTGCTGTTAAAACATGGCGAGCTGTCAATTATCATTGGCCGGCTTGTGCCGGCAGTGCGTAGTATTGTGCCTTTGCTCTCCGGCGTGAGTGGTTTGCCCGCGGCTAAGTACATGCGTTATGACATCATTGCCTGCGCTATTTGGGTTTCTGGGCTGGGGTTACTGGTGGCGGGTTTTGGCGGCTTATTGAGTTAGGGCTCGGTGGGAAGGGATGCCTGAGGCGCAGAGATGATGTAAAGTAGGTTCTATCTGGCGTGTGCCAGAGGGGAAGGCTATACGTGACCGTCTTCTAAAACCACTCGCTATTGCTCGGCGTCACCTGTCTACCCATTTAATTATTTGTATGACCTGCCTCATACAATTCTATTTTTGATTTCTCGTCCTTCAGTCAAATTTATCAAACCTGAGCAAAACTGCTGAAAAGCAACCCTGTGCTTCTTTCTCAAATTGGCGTCTGAATAATGAGTAATAAGTAAATTGGGCAATCGATTGGCGAGAATTCTTTGGACTCGAGATACATTTTGCAGACCAGAAACATAGGCGGTGGCGAGTTGATTGCTTTTTAAGGCTAAGAGCAATGCATTTTCATCAACTAGCTGCGGTCTAGCCAAGTTTATCAAACAAGCAGTTTCGCTTAATTTAGCCAGCTTGGCTTTATCAATAAATCCTTTGGTTTGCTCGGTTAACGGTAATGTTAAAATCAAATAATCAATGCTAGGTAAAACCGTATCGATATCGTTGACATCGTATACCTCATCATAGTCGGTGCCACCAAGATCCAGTTCCTGACGGTGCTTGCTGACACCAATGACCTTCATGCCTAGGGCACTGCACATCGCGGCTGTTTGATTGCCAATATTACCCGTTCCGACAATAGCCACGCGCAAATCCGAGATATCTTTACAAAAGCTTGGTTCGCTACGAAAAGCTCTTTGTTTGATTAGATGCGTAGGTAACATTTTTGAATCAGACAACATACATGCAAGGTTCATTTGAGCAACCCAAGCAGCGACTAAATCACCTGTCGTACTAACTTTAATACCTCGGTTTTGAAAGCTAGATAAGGCTAAATGATCAATACCGGTGCGTTGGCTGTATGCCCACTGTAGCGCAGTCATATGCTCCAGAAACTGCTCTGTTTCCGCTTGGGAAAGTACCGTTGCTGCGGAAAGCCATAGCGCTTCAACATCTTTCAGTTCAAGGCGATTTTTAACAATGATCTTATATTTAAATACATCGGGTTTATTTTTTGACAGCTTATGCTTTACCCGTTCAAAAAAACTCGGACTGCGATGAGCATAATAAAGGGCATCAAAACCTGCAGGTAAAGACGCGGTCTCCTTCATTGCTATTGGCATTAATACTCGAGTCATTTCGCCACGTTTTTCCATGCTTTATCTATTAGAAGTTTGATAATTATCAAGGAACGGTAAAACCCGGGACCGGGATCTTTCCATGAGCAATAAGCGCAACTCCGGCAGCGTAAAATAGTTTTCAGCCATGCTCTTATGCTAATAGTGCGGGCGTCCAATTTATCTTGCAAGGACCATAAATCAAGCAATAAATCAATCCAATATTTATGTCTCAACTGCGGCTCAATTTCCACATGAGATAAATTTTCGCCAACCAAATCTTGATAAGCCAGTAGAGGCAGGTTCAAGCCGCAGGCATGCAAATGCCCCACAGATGTAAATGGCCTGGCATTAAAGTCAATCACATAATACACGCCCGTATTTTTATCTAAGAGCCATTCAATACCAAAAATGCCATGGTACTTAATCGATGATAATAAACGTTGGGTTTGTTCAAACATCAGCGCTTCAGCTGCTGCATCCTGAGTACCCGGTATCTCGCCAAAGCTGGTGGTTCCTCTGTCGGGGGGGTACTGGCGCCACCGTCGATGGCTGGCGATAGTGATAAGCTCACCTTTTTCATCGCATAAACCATAGGTGTCAAAAATATAACCGTCACCGCCTTGAATTAGCCGCTGGATTATCAACGCCTGGGCACCATTGTTTTTTACGTAATCGATCAGCTCATCTTCTGAAGCTAAAACCAGATTTTTTTTTGTAAGCTTACATTCTCGATTACCTTCATAAAACGGCTTGATAAAATAAGGAGCTGGGTTAGATGCTGCCCATGTAGTAACTTCTTCAAGACTGGGCTCATTAATTGCGGGAATAACAGGCACACCAACTTTTTCTGCCAGCAGATAGAGTCTATTTTTGTTGATTATCTGCGTCAAAGTAGGGTGATCATTTTGCCACATTAGGTAATATGATTTTAGTTGCTCACGATTTTTGGCGAGCAATAAGGCATGTTCATCGCTGGAGGCAATAAGAACTAAAGGCTCAACCTGTTGCTTTCCATGACTGATCAACCAATCCATTAATTCTTGGTCAGTATCAATTTTGGAAAGATCAATCACATCACAACAAAATGAATACCTTACTGGTTCACTTTTTTTAAAAACAGCGGCGGTAATTTGTGCTCCGCCGACGGCTAGCGCTCGAATTGTCGCCAGCCCAGTCCCCGCTCGGCTTAGCACAAGCACTTTAGGTTTTTGCAGGGTTTCCTTCATAAAATTCGATTACGCTAAAGATTTCAGTTAAGTTTTATAGGTTGCCCAAACCACATGCGTAAGCTAACTACTAACAGGGCATTTGCTTCGCTTATATTCTAAGACACTGGGGGGCTACATATGCCACTCTCTAGATTATTTTGAGATGTATCATACACAAAAAAGCAGAGTCATTGCTGATCCTGCCAATCTGTGAAGAAAAAGCTTTATTGAAACTGGGGCCATGAAACTGAAGCTGGTGTCAGATTACAGATTCTCGTTACGACCGCATTGCCGGTGCAATTTGGGTTTCTGGGCTAGGGTTGCTGATGGCGGGTTTTGGCGGCTTGTTGAGTTAAGGCTTGGTGGGTCGGCATGCCTGAGACGCGGAGATGATGTAAAGTAGGTTTCATCTGGCGATTAAGCTTTGTACACTCTGGGTGTCTTTCTGCGTATTTTCAAGTATATTAAGGCGAAATCATTTTACGGAAAACTAAATCATGCCCAACGAGCCCAGCGATTCCGAGCAACAAAAGCCCTCTGCCATCGATCGCGTGCTCGAGGTGGTTCTTGAGCGAAACCGATTAAATCGACGCTTGCATTGGACTACCATCATCAGCGAGAAAACCTTGCTTGGGGTTATCGGGCTGTTGACGGTCGTAGCATCAGCGGACGCAATCTTCGAAATTTTTATGGCCCGCGAGGTAACACTCCCTGATCTGTTTCTTTTATTTATCTATGTTGAAATCATTGGCATGATTGGAGCGTTCTACTCAACCAATCGGATCCCTGTGACATTGCCTATCATCATTGCCATCACGGCGCTCTGTCGGCTGATTGTGATGCAGAGTAAGGAAATGGACGCCCTGACGCTGCTCGCAGAGGCTGGTGCGATATTTATACTCAGTGGTGCCGCTTATTTAATGAGCCTCAAGGATAAAATGAGCTTAGAAAAACTAGAAAATAGAGATTAAAAGTAGGCGGCGGTAGGTTGCAGCAGACTTACTGAAAAAATTAGAGTTCGTGTTCGTGACTAGAAACGATAAGCCGCACCGAGAGTGAAAATATTAAAATCCGCGTCTGTATCGGCTTGAGAGTTCTTGCCGAACAAAGACCATTGGCCGATATTATATTTAACGCCAAAACCATAAAAGAAACTGCTGTCGCGTCCATCTGACAAAGTTTCTAAGCCTTGCGTATCGACTGTGGTAGTCGACTCATCAATTGCCAGATCAAGCGAAACGCCACCAAACTCTGCGAACAATTGCCAGTCATCATTAATAGGGTACTTGCCCACAACACTCAGACTTACGCCCTCGGCTTTCATGCCAAGATCATTGTGGTCCCCAGCATCAAATACAGAGGCTTCTAGGTCGATATATCTGTTAAAAGTGTACCCAGCAATAATACCGAGGCCGGTTTCTGAACTGCTAATGCCTTGCTCTTCAGCTTCAAATTGACTAATTGTTAAACCACCGTAGAAACCCCTCTCGCTGGCAGCAGCCGGTAGGCTCAACATAAGAAGTGTAGAAAATGTAGTAGCAAAGTTTAACGTTTTATAAATCATTGGGCATCCCGTTATTGAATTAAGTGGCTAGCAAATTAAGTGAAGGGATAGACTAAGTAACATTAAAAAAGTTCAAGATGATTTTTATTAGTTTATTTTTGACAATACAATGAAGATTTAAGCAGTTGAGTTCACTTTTCAGGTTGCGAGGTCAGTATCTGCAATTGCCATTTACTCCGCTTGATTATCGAACTGCCGTCTCAACCGCGACAACTGATTGCAGCACTTCGAATGCTAAGAGTCGAGTGCGCCGGAAAAGGGAGTGGCGTAGGAGTGATGTTTTTAACGTATTTAGCTACATTTTTAAATCACCAGTAAGTCATTGGCTAAAAAGCATTCCTGCTGACGCCCTTTACCGTTGGGCTCGCATGCTTTACTTGCAGTTCAGCTACCAACGCGTACATAATTCTGTAAAGTACGGCCTAGCCTTGCACATGCGTTAGCAAGTGTTCGTTATTGACCTGACAGTGGAACAGTAAAGATGATCAACACCAAATTTTCTAAAAGTATACTGAATACACTCCGCGCGTCTTTGGCGGCAAACTTTTGCATCTTTCTGGCAAGCCCGGCTGCACTGGCGGCTAGCGACAAACCCAACATCCTCATTATTTGGGGGGACGATATTGGTCAGACCAATATAAGCGCATATAGCCATGGGGTAATGGGCTACCAAACGCCTAATATTGATAGCATTGCCCGAGATGGCATTATGTTCACCGACTATTACGCTGAACAAAGCTGCACCGCTGGGCGCTCTGCGTTTATTACCGGCCAGCACCCGGTGCGCACGGGTTTGACCAAAGTAGGCACGCCCGGGGTGGCGACTGGGATTCAGGCTGAGGATCCTACGCTGGCTGAAATGCTCAAACCGCTGGGCTATGTCACGGGTCAGTTTGGTAAAAACCACCTTGGTGATCTCGATGAACACCTGCCGACCAACCATGGCTTCGATGAATTTTTGGGTAATCTCTACCACCTCAATGCGGAAGAGCTGCCAGAGCGTCCTGACTATCCGAAAGAGGCCTGGTTCCAGTCTATGGCCAATCCCCGTGGCGTTATTCACAGCTATGCGAAAGCGAATGTGGAGGGCGCTGCCGCCAATGGCAGCCAGCAGGTGGGAGCATTGTCAGGTCCATTTATCAACAAAAACGCAGGGACCATAGTCGACTCGGGCCCACTGACCCGCAAGCGTATGGAAACAGTGGATGAAGAATTTGCCGCCGCCGCCAAAAAGTTTATAAAAAGTGCGCACAAGGCTGACAAACCATTTTTTGTCTGGCTGAATACTACCGGTATGCACTTTTGGACTCACCCTGCGAAAAAACATTTGGGCAAATCGGGTCAGGGTTTTTATAACGATGTTATGGTGGCGCACGACGAACTGGTTGGTGAAATGCTTCAGCAGCTCAAGGACTTGAATATCGATGATAATACCATCGTGATGTATAGCACCGACAACGGTCCGCACTACAATACCTGGCCAGACGCGGCTATCTCGCCATTTCGCAGCGAGAAAAACTCTAACTGGGAGGGTGGGTTCAGAGTGCCCGCGATGGTGCGCTGGCCGAGAAGAATACCCGCGGGTCGAGTTTCCAATAGTGTTATGTCCCACCTCGACTGGGTGCCGACCCTGATGGCTGCCGTTGGCGAAGACAAGGTGGTAAGCCAGTTGAAAGAGGGTCGCAGCTTTGGTGATAAAAAGTTTAAGGTTCATCTCGACGGCCACAACTTTCTGCCCTATCTGAAAGGCGACGAGCCTGCAGGGCCTCGCAAAGAGTTCTTTTATTTTAGTGATGATGGCCAATTACTCGGTTTACGTACCGGCGACTGGAAAGTGGTCTACGCCGAGCAGCGTGCCAAGCAGTTTGATGTGTGGCGAGAACCTTTTGTATCCCTACGCATACCCAAACTGTTTAATTTACGACGCGATCCCTACGAGCGTGCCGACACCGACTCTAATGGCTACAATACGTGGTGGGAAAATAACAGCGCGTGGATTTTTTATGGTTCCGCAAAGGCGCTCCAGTTTGGTCAGTCCTTTAAGCAGTTTCCCTCGCGACAGAAGCCTAACAGTTTTGCAATTGATGAGGCCATGAAGCAGCTTACGCAATACCAGCCATTTAGACCCGATTAAAAGTTGTTGATTTAATCGGGCTGCTGTATGGAGTGGCGCATACTTATCACGGGTTATGTCACAGCTACTTTGGCAATGCAGCAAACTGGCGGTTAGTGTTTAGGGAGAATACGAAGACGAAAATTCTGTGATCTAGCTAGGCAATTATAAATAGATAGAGGGGGTTTTCTAGACTATACAAAGTCAAAAAATTACGTCGGTAAGTTTATTAAACCCAGTAAGTTTCAGGTCGCAGTATCACAGGTAATTAAGCTCTTTGAGTCGCCTAGCGTGGTTCTATTGGGCTTGGGGCTTGCGGTTCTTGGTGCTTGAAACGCAAGAAAGCGTAATCAGCACTGCGGTTTATAGCCCTCCAGGCGAGGGCTTTTTGTTATCTGGGGTTTAGTGGTTGATTGCCTGTCCTTAGATCTGTTTTCTAAGATCTGTTTTCTTAGGTCTCGTGATCAATTGGTGGCATGCTTTCTCACCGCATGTCGGCGCCAGTATTTCCAAAGGCCAATCATTGAAGCACCTATCCAGAAAACTTCAATCACCAAACTGGCAAGATTAAAATTGAAGCACAGACTGATAAAGAGCAAGATGGCGCCCATCAAATTCATGACATTGTAGCTAAGGCTTTTAGGGTCGATTCGCTCGAGCTGCAACAGATAATAGGCTAGTATGACCATGAGTGTGCCCAGCATGCCGATAGCGTCAATGATGTTGTATTGCATAGCCAATAATCCAATGTTAGCGGATAAAACGTTAGCCTATCACACCGCAATGATTCCAGTCGGGACGGCTGGCATCTTCTGAGGTGATCCAATAGCATTTAAAAGTCTAGTTAATGAGAAAATCTTGCACGAAAAAATAGAACACTATGATGTCGTTATTCTTGGCGCTGGCGCGGCTGGGTTATTCTGTGCGGCCATCGCAGGGGCGCGTGGCCGTCGTGTTTTGGTGTTGGAAAAAGCCAATAAAGTGGGAAAAAAAATCCTCATGTCCGGAGGTGGCCGCTGCAACTTCACTAACTGTGTTGTTGAGCCGGAGAACTTTGTTTCGGGCAATCCACATTTTTGTAAATCGGCGTTGAGTCGCTACACGCAATGGGACTTTATAGCCCTGGTTGAGCGTTACAGTATCGATTATGAAGAGCGGACACACGGGCAGCTCTTTTGTAAAAATTCTGCTAAGGATATTCTGGCGATGCTATTGCAAGAATGCGATAACGCCGGTGTGACGATCGCTACCCATTGTGAACTCGGCTCGATTGACGCTATGGCTGATTCGCCCCGTCGTTTTTGTGTGGGTTTCGAGCAGCGCCAAAACAACGAGAAGGCGAATCGTTCTGTTGCTTGTGAATCGCTGGTCGTTGCTACCGGAGCCCTTTCGATACCGACCTTGGGAGGCAGTGGTGTTGGTTATGACATCGCTGAGCAGTTTGCACTGGCATTGACACAGCGCAGTGCCGGACTGGTGCCATTGATGTTCAGCGACGCGACAAAGTCAGTGTGTGAACGCTTGGCTGGTGTGGCCTTAGCAGTGGAGGTTTGCTGTAATGGTCAGTCGTTCACTGAGAGTCTTTTATTCACTCACCGGGGTATTAGTGGCCCTGTGGTCTTGCAAATCTCCAATTACTGGTGTCCTGGCGATTCCGTTGCGATTAACTTGCTACCGCATTTGGATGTTAGTGGCTGGCTATTGCAGTCCAAGCGCGATCAGAGTCATAGCCTGCTGCGCACGTTGCTGGCGCAAAGAATACCCAAGGCATTGGTGGCTGAGCTACAGACGCTCTGGTGGTTAAATGATGCAGACCGAAAGCTGGCGGACTTCAGTGACAAAAGACTGATCGAGCTTGGCGGGCTTTTGTGTAACTGGATATTGAAACCCTCAGGCACCGAAGGTTACCGTACGGCAGAGGTTACTCTGGGGGGGGTAGATACGGTAGGAATGAGCTCTCGGACGATGGAGACCAAGAATCATGCTGGCCTATTTTTTATCGGAGAGGTCTTAGATGTAAGTGGCCATTTAGGTGGCTACAACTTTCAATGGGCCTGGTCTTCTGGTTTTTGTGCCGGGCAGTATGTTTAGCGGTTTGTTATTTTTTTGAGATAATACGATGCCAGCTTAATTCGAGGGTGCCTAGATCGGCCCAAGCGCTTAGCGACACTTTATGCACTTAGGGAACATTTGCACTTAGCGACGTTTTTTTAGTCACCAATATTTGAGAGCATCACGGTGTTTTAGCCACTGATGTTCAGCCACAACTTGATGAAGCCAATCTGCCGCTATGCTCAGACTCAATGAAATTAAACTCCCACTCGAGCATGACGCTGATGATCTGACGGCGGCTATTGCCGAGCGACTAGGTATCAGTGAGGATGATATCTGTAGTTTTAATGTTTTCAAACGCAGTTATGACGCGCGTAAAAAAACCAATATCTTGTTAATTTACCAGCTGGATGTCGAGCTGCGCTCTGCACAAGAACAAAAGCTGTTAGAGCATTTCCAAAGTGACTCCCGTGTTGGTCCCAGCCCAGATACACATTATCGGTTTGTCGCTCAGGCTAGCCCGCATTTTCCGCAAGCCGAACAGCAGCGGCCTATCATTGTAGGCTTTGGGCCGTGTGGAATTTTGACCGCTTTGTTGCTGGCCCAGATGGGCCTCAAGCCTATAGTGCTAGAGCGGGGGCGCGAGGTGCGTCAGCGTACGAAAGATACCTGGGCAATGTGGCGTAAACGCCAGCTCAATACCGAATCTAATGTTCAGTTTGGTGAGGGCGGCGCCGGCACATTTTCCGACGGTAAGCTTTACAGTCAGGTTAAAGACCGCCGTCATTTAGGCCGCAAGGTGCTGTCCGAATTTGTGAAGGCTGGCGCGCCTCATGAAATTTTGTTTGTGAGCAAGCCACATATCGGCACTTTTAAGTTGGTTACGATGGTGGAGAAGATGCGTGCGGAAATCATTCGCCTGGGGGGTGAGATACGTTTTGGAGTGAAAGTTGAATCACTGTTGCGCGAACAAGACAGTGATGGCGCTAGCCAAGTAACCGGACTGACTACTTGCAGCGGTGAAACGTTATTGAGTCGACATATCGTACTCGCAATAGGGCATAGCGCTCGCGACACTTTTCAAATGTTGTTGGACCAAGGGGTGTACATAGAACCTAAGCCGTTTTCTATAGGCTTTCGTATTGAACATCCGCAGTCGATTATTGATCAGGCACGTTTTGGTGAATACGCCGGCAATGCGATATTGGGTGCGGCAGATTATAAGCTGGTGCATCATTGCGATAATGGCCGCACCGTCTACAGCTTTTGTATGTGTCCGGGCGGCACCGTTGTTGCAGCCACCTCGGAAGAGGGTCGTGTGGTGACTAATGGAATGTCACAGTATTCGCGCAACGAACGCAATGCCAACTCAGCGATTGTGGTCGGTATCAATCCGGCTGAAGATTACCCGGACAATATTTTTGCGGGTATTGACTTGCAACGCGAACTTGAATCGCTCGCTTATAAAATGGGCGGAGAAAATTATAATGCGCCTGCACAGCTGGTCGGTGATTTTCTTCAGGGTCGTCCATCGCAAGCGTTGCGCAGCGTGGTGCCATCCTACCAACCGGGCGTCACATTGACGGACCTATCGCAGGCATTACCAGACTTTGCGATTGACGCCATTCGTGAGGCAATTCCGGCGTTCGACAGACAAATAAAAGGCTTTGCGATGTCAGACGCGGTACTGACCGGCATCGAAACCCGAAGCTCATCGCCTATTTGTATTAAGCGTGGCGAGGACTGCCAGAGTAAGAATACGCGCGGTCTATACCCGGCCGGGGAGGGCGCCGGTTATGCGGGCGGCATCTTGTCAGCGGCTATAGATGGCATCAAGGTTGCTGAGGCCATGGCGCTGGATATGCTGAAATAGATGTCTGGAAAAATTAGCTTATAAAAGCTGGCCTAGCTCATTTATTGATACAGGTGCGCAGCGCCTTTTTATAGCCACCTGCGGATAGATGCAGCGCTGGTTGGACCAAGCTATAACCTCTTTAATGCGGAGGCGAAGTTTGGCTTGCAAACCAAAATATTACATCAGGGCCTGTGCTACTCAAGCAATTTCAAACGGCAGTAAGAGTCCAGTGATGTAATTATCATCTATACTCTTTACCCATCCAGTCATAATAAATAACTGCTGCTATGTCGCTTCACTTCAAGCCCTTATTTCGTTTAATCGTGCCGCTCTTGCTGCTGTTAGCAGCTATCATTTCGCTCAATTATCTCAGTGAAATACCTAGCGACTACGTCAAGCTCTTAAAATTATTACCCTATGGATTATTCGTTATTGTCATCGGGCTGAGCCACTACTTCAATCGATCACGATTTTTTTCCGCAGCTTTATTAATGGCAGTGGCGTTTTGGCTAATTCAAAACCGCTTGCAAACAAACTTAGAAGAAGCATTACCGTTTTACCTTTTTACAACAGTGAGTATCTTGTTACCTTTTGGTCTAGCGCTGTTAGCCGTTATCCCAGAAAAAGGCCTATGGAATCGTCATGGCATTGTGCCCATATTGGTCGGGCCACTGTTACTGACAGCTGCTTGTATCTTCGTCAGCACCGGCGGTAACTCGCAGCTTCATGCCATTTTTCAGTTAATGCCACTAAGACCCTATCCCGGGCTTATCACCTCACTTTATGCCAGTGCGTGGATGGGAATAACAATATTGGTATCGCTATGCTATTTACTCATTCGCAATGCAGAAGCAGAATCGTCCTTCACTATTTGTATTGTTTTAAGTTTTATTACGCTGGCAAAATTCGACCAATTATTGATATCGACCATCATGTTTTCTGCAGCTGGATTAACTATGATCCTGAGTTTGCTTAAGTCCTCATTTGAAATGGCCTATCGAGATGAACTGACCGGATTATTGGGCAGAAGAGCTTTGAATGAAAAATTACGCGGTTTGGGCAGCCGCTATGTGGTTGCGATGATTGACATAGACCATTTCAAAAAATTCAATGACACCCATGGACATGATGTTGGTGACGATGTCCTAAAAATTGTGGCTAACCATATTGCTGAAACTACCGGAGGAGGCACTCCATACCGCTATGGTGGCGAAGAGTTCTGCGTGATATTTCCAGGAAAATCGCTCAAGCCCTGTGCGCCTCACTTAGAAGCGGTCAGAGAAGCGATTGGCGATCATCGTATTACCTTGAGAGACAGGAAAACGAGACCCAAAAATGCGCAGGCCGGTGCGAAAAACCGTAACCAGAAACCCGATAAAAAACGGCGAAAAAAAACGGTCAGCGTCACCATTAGCATTGGAATCGCAGAGCGCACGGATCTGATTGACAAGCCAGACCAAGTTATGAAAGCTGCCGACAAGGCCCTGTATAGAGCCAAACAAAACGGAAGAAATTGTTTAGTACAGTGAAGCAATTCGCTGATTAGCTATATAAACCGGTAATGCCTGCGCTTCAGTGCAGCGGTTGAACGCCTGATCTTAGACATTGATGAAAGCCATCGTCTCAAGCTAGCGCGCCAAGTAGCTCCAGAGCCTCATCACACCAATCAATATGCATCTGCTGCTGCCGAATGCCCGCCGACAGTGCTAAGTAGATGCCTTTTCGATTAATGGGTAACGTTTCGGGCTCGGCGTAGTGCCGCTCTTTTATTTTCAAATACAGCGCTAACTGGCGTTGGCATTGCAATTGCCGATCAGCAATTTCGCCGATTAACGGTTCGGGGTCGCAATGACCAATGTTGTAGAGTTTTACATACAGGTCTTCCTTCGCCGAGCGCGCCTTCGTCTGTGCAACAACCCAGTCGTCCAGTGCTGATTTCCCGTCGCCGGTTAATGCATAAAGTATTTTGTTCGGCTTGCCGGCTTGCTCTACGGTGTCTGAACTCAACCAACCCCGCTCCAGCATTTTTTTTAACTCTTGGTAAATTTGCTGATGCGACGCTTGCCAAAAGAATCCGAGGGACATATCGAACTTTTTGGCGAGATCATATCCCGACAAATTCTCCTCCAGTAGAGCCGTCATAATGGCGTGAGAAAGGGCCATAAAGTAAGAATCCCTGTTAACTGTTGATCACCTTATGCAACATTTTGCACATTTTATTTGACTATGCAACTTTATGCATATTATATTGTGCGCGCAATTAGCCGATCCAATTTGAACGTTTAACCAAACGAGGTTTTTTTATGGCCCTGCCTGATATTCTCAAGGGAAAGTTATCTATCCCCGTTGTTGCTGCTCCCTTATTTATTATTTCAACCCCCGACCTAGTCATCGCTCAGTGTAAAGCCGGCATTGTTGGTTCGTTTCCCTCTTTGAACGCCCGTCCCATTGAAATGCTGGACGAGTGGTTGGATAGAATTACCACTGAACTTGCTGAGTATGATGCTCAAAACCCTGATAACCCCTCGGCACCGTTTGCCGTTAACCAAATTGTGCACAAGTCTAACAATCGCTTAGATCAAGACGTCGCGCTGTGCAAGAAGTACAAAGTCCCGATTGTGATCACGTCACTGGGTGCTCGGGCCGAGCTGAACGAAGAAATTCACTCCTACGGAGGTATCGTTTTACACGATATTATTAATGACTTTTTCGCCAGAAAGGCGATAGCTAAGGGAGCCGACGGATTAATTGCCGTTGCATCTGGCGCAGGCGGCCACGCGGGGTCAACGTCTCCTTTTGCCCTGATATCGGAAATACGTGAGTGGTTCGATGGGCCACTACTGTTATCGGGTTCCATCGCCACAGGTGATGCCGTATTAGCCGCTCAGGCAATGGGGGCAGATCTTGGCTACATTGGTTCGGCTTTTATCGCCACGCAGGAAGCTAATGCTGAGCAAGGTTACAAGCAAGCGCTGGTGGACTATGCATCCTCTGACATTGTTTACACTAACTTGTTTACGGGTGTGCACGGCAATTACTTGAAGCCCTCTATCATCGCCGCGGGCATGGACCCCGATAACTTGCCCGTTAGTGACCCGTCAAAAATGGATTTTGGCTCCGGCGGCAACACCGATAAAAAAGCTTGGAAAGATATTTGGGGTTGTGGTCAGGGTATTGGCGCGATTAAAAATGTGTTGTCTGCTGGTGAATTAGTTGACCGTTTAAGATCCGAATACGACACGGCGAAAGCGCGCATCAGCATAGCCAGCTAACGCACACCGATTGAGTCTAATTGCTATCACATGCAGCAGCTATTTCAAATGATAACTGCAAGGGCTCTCGTCGTTTGAGAGCCATGCAAACGCAGAGGTGGCGGGTTTTGGCGACCTAAAGCGCTCTAGTATCTACGGGGCGCTTTTTTTATGATACTTTTACCAACTCGCAATCAGTTCCTGGTGCTTCCAAACTGATCTTGCCAAGTTTTCCTGCGCGCAGATCATGTACAACCAATTCGCCGGCACGTTGGTAATCGGGTCCACCGCGCTGCATACACCCTCGGCGCTTAGCAATCTCTTCGAGTGTTTCAAGTGGTGACGCGGCCACTGCTTCTAGTTGGTATGCCTTGCAAATATTGGCGGGGTAGCGTTCCATTAAGTATTCAATGGCAAACAGGGCTACGTCATCGTATTCAAAGGCGGTGTCGCGAATGGCTCCGCTTGTTGCAAGGCGATAGTTGACGGTTTCATTTTTTGACCCCGGCCATGTCATTCCGGGTGAATCAATTAATGCTAATTGGTCGCTAAGCTTAATTTCCTGCTGCGCTTTAGTGATGGCCGGCTCATTGCCCACGGGTGCTCTTTTGCGTCCTGCAAGTGTGTTTATCAGCGTTGATTTTCCTACATTAGGAATGCCAAGTATAAGAGCTTTTAGCGGGCGTTTGTGGGTGTCACGCTCGGGAAAAAATTTAAATATTCTATTGGGTATCGTGCGCGCTATGCGCGGGCTTTCAGTGGTGATCGCCAGTGCATCGGTCTGGTTTTGTTCGCGCAGCACAGTCAGCCATTGTTCGGTTATTTTGGGGTCGGCTAAATCGGACTTACTTAAAACTTTCAGGCAAGGCTTTTGACCACGCAGGGTTTCGATCATCGGGTTTGCGCTGGAGAATGGCAGGCGTGCATCAAGCACCTCAATCACCATATCCACGTTCGGCATAATTTCTTTGACTTTTTTGCGGGCCTTGTTCATATGGCCCGGGTACCAATTAATGAGCATGCTATTCAACTTGTTGCGTTTGGGGGGGCATTATCTGCTCATATTTCAGTGAGGTCATCCCCAATTTATACAAATGACGGTATAGAGGCATGGCGCGTGTTACGAGCGCTCCTAGAGATCGAGTATTAGTTGCTAAAAGATTACGAAGGGAAGGGGGGTTAATGCTGCGTATAGTCCGCGTGTGAGCGAAAAATTTATTGTGAGACTTTCTATAGTTCAGTGTTCTTTGACCTTATCGCTTTGTCGGTGATAATACGTTCTCAGGAATCTACAACCCTTTTTTTCTATTGTGAGAGACTATGTCAATTCAAGCATTACGCGATCAAGTGCAAGGCGCGCCCGACACCATACATTTTAATCAGGTTATAGCGTTGATTAATGCGCTTTACGCTTACACCCCAGCCCGATTTACTAATGGCGCCGTTATTAATGAGGCGGGCACTAATGAAGGCTCGTGCAAGATTTTTGCTTTTGCGCAACTCAACGGCTTCAGCGAAATGGAAACTTTAGCGCTATTTGGAGAATTCTACCGTGACGATGTGTTAGGTCACCCAGCAGGCGAGGACCACGCCAATATTCGTAATTTTATTTTAGACGGCTGGCTCGGCATTCAGTTCGATAGTGAGCCGTTAACACTTATTTAAAGGTATGCTCGTCGTTCGGCTATGCTTTGGTGGTGATCTTTGATCTTTGATCTTGACGAGCGGTCAATTGCGGTTCGTGTTCATTTGTATTTTTGCCGTCAAATCCTCGGTTCCCACTGGCAGTTCACAGCCCCTCGATGACTGAGTTTGGCTTGTTAAATAACCCTCTAATATAGCAGTGCGCAGCGCTCTAAAAGCCGGCTGCAAGGCCCGTTTTTATAGTATTCTGTCAGGAAGAATTTTAACGAGATCTAATAATGACATTCAGATCGCTTATTGCAATGGTGCTATTGCTCGCTGTCATCCTGCCCAGTAGGGCGCAGGACGGCTCAGGCGTGCCTGCGTTGAGCTTTCAGCCAAGCGAACTGTTAACGCCGCTGCGTACCTTTACGACGGCTGAAATTGGCGCCAGGCCAACGTTCGCAGGCATGCACAAGGGTTATCTTATTATTGCTGGCGGTGGTATTGGCAATGAGCCGCGTGCACTGACTTTTTGGGATATCGCTGATCCCACCGCACCGACGCTGTTTAGCTCGACGCCCGATAACACCATTTTTAANACNCATGCCATGGGNTTTTCCGATNACTTGATGACGGTGCGNGCCGAAGGCGGNGTNCTNTACGACATCACCAATCCCGCGGCGCCGCAGCGGCGCGGGACTATGGGTGGCGCCGCGAGTAGTCTATGGACTTATTACGCTGCGCCCTATATCTATAAAGGCGGCGAAGGTTATGGCGGCGCCTCAGGCTGGGTTACTATCCTCGACGCTTCCAACCCCGATAACGTTGTAGTTGCCAGTGAAATTGATATGCCGGCACTGGTTGGCTTCCGCTGCGGTTCGACGCATATTCTGGGCAATATTTTAGTCGTTTCTGCCAGCCAGACGAATGGTGTTGTGACCTTTGATATCAGCGATCCGTTAAACCCTGTACTACTCGATGTACTGCGTATTCCTGGCGATAACACCTACACCTCTTTGCTCAATGGCAATCGACTGTACAGCGGTGGCCAAGAAGGCGGTTTGCATGTTTACGACCTAACCGACCCCGGTAATATTGTGCATCTTGGCAACGTGCTCTCTGGTGGCACGCCGCGCTACCCCATGTTACAAGATGAATTTATCCACCTCGGGAATCTTGGCAACGATACCTATCAAAAAATTGATATCAACCGTATGCAGTTGGTTGCTAGTGCGCCGCTGCCTGGCGGCCCGCAATCTGATCCCGAATTTGCATTGCCAATGGGTAATCTAGTTTTTGTTGGTAATAGCGTATTAGATATCGCCTTGCCTGGCGGCTACCTACTGGCGCATGACACCCAGCCCGATACGCAAGGTATGGTAGTGAGTGCAGTTCGGCCTATCGACGGCGAAACTCAGGTTGCGAGCACGTCAATGATCGGTATCGCGCTTAGCGATCAAATTGATCCGCGCACGGTTAACTCAAGTACGTTTGCCGTTCGCCCAGTGGGTGGTTCGGCCATAGGCGGTACGTACACTACGCAAACGGGTACTATTAATTTTGTACCTGACCAGCCATTGTTAGCCAATACCAGTTATGAAGTCGTAGTTTTCGCCAATGGCATTGAAGACCTTGCGGGCAACGGTATGGCAGTAGCGTCGCTTACCCGGTTTACTACTGGTCAGACAATTGTGGGCGCTGCGCCGGCCATGCCAACGAGCTTGACTGCGCAGGCCATCTCTAATGCCCAAATTGATTTGAGTTGGGTTGATAGCAGCAGTACCGAAACGTCATTTTTAATTGAACGAAAAACAGCGAGTGGACCGTTTTTGCCGCTGGCACAATTAGCAGCGAATAGTGTTGCTTACTCAGATATAACGGTGGCGCCGTTTACCACTTACAGCTACCGCATTAGAGCACAGGGTGATGGCAATTCAGCTTTTTCCAGCCAAGTTTCGATATTAACACCGGGTACGGGGCCTAACGATCAGCTAGAGGCGCATTGGCGATTTGATGGCGATGTCTTTGATGGTTCGAGCAATGGCCACGTGGCTAGTTTAAACGGCGACAGCAATTTCTCAGCAGACGCAGCAGTTGGTACTACAGCGTTAAATCTGGATGGAGTAGGTGACTATGTTGCAACCGATAACTTTAATCTGGGGTCTGAGTTTTCTATCTCGATGTGGGCAAAAATAAATTCTGGGCAGAGTAATATTCAAACGTTGGCTGCCAACACGACAGGCGGTTCACCGACCAATGGTTTTCGATTGTTTGTCAATGAGTATCTTACTAACAACGGCAGTATTCGTTTTGAGACGCAGAATGGTACGCAGGGTGATGTGGCCTACACACCTATCGGTAGTTTTGCCTTTGATCAATGGAATCATGTTGCTGTTACGGTGGATAGCATCGCCGGTGAGGTACACATTTACTACAACGGCATCGACATTACGGTTGATGGCACTGTTTTAACGAGTTTTGATAGTGATGGCACGCTTGAGTTGGGTCGTATGTTCTCGGCGTTTGAACTACATGGCGCTATTGATGATGTGCGCATCTATAACCGCGTGTTAACGAGTTTTGACATGGCTTTATTAGCCGATCCGACACTGCCATCGGCGCCCAGTGCATTAAATGTAACGGCACCCTCAGCCAGCGCCATTGATCTTGCATGGTCAGACAACAGCGATAACGAAGCCGCCTTTTTAATTGAACGCAGTGAAGCTGGCGGTCCGTTTGTACAGGTGGCGACGTTGGCTCTCGGTACCAGCTTGTACCAAGATGACGGCTTAAGCGCAGCCACCGCTTACACTTATCGTGTGCGTAGTAGTAACCATAACGGTAACTCGAGTTACAGTAACCCGTCCACGGCGACCACATCGCTGGGCAATGGAGCACCGGGTCTGGCTGCGCATTGGGAAATGGATGGTAATGCCATTGATGTTACCGGTAGCGGCAACAATGGCTTGGTGCAGGGCGGGGCGCAGTTTAGTAGCGATAGTGTAATTGGAGGCCAGGCTTTATCGCTTGATGGAGTTAACGATTACGTGAATGCGGGTAACTTTAATTTGGCCGAACGTTTCACGCTTGCCATGTGGGCTAAAGCCGATTCCAGTCAATTTAATATTCAAACCTTTGCCGCTAATATTCAAGGTGGGCTAATCCCTAGTGGTTTTCGCTTTTTTGTTAACAGCTACGACACCCAAGACGGCCGTATTGTTTTTGAAGCCGGTAACGATGTGACCGGCGATCATGCTTTCTCGCCTACCGGTACCTTTGCGTTTAATCAATGGAACCACGTGGCAGTAGCCGTTGACCGACCAGCAGGCCTCGTACAATTGTATTACAACGGCAATGAAGTCACGCAAGACCCGACTACGGTGAACAACTTTAATCTTAATGCCACCCTTCACCTAGGGCAGATGACCGCCAACGACTGGCCACTGGCTGGGGGGCTTGACGATGTGCGCGTTTACAATCGTCTACTAAATGCCAGTGAAATCGCTGGGCTGGCATCGCCGGGTAATGGCGGGCCGTTGTCAGTGCAGTTACCGCAAAGTACCGCCCAGCTGGTTGGTTCCCCAGTGGCTGTTGATGTTGCCAGCATCGGCGGTGGTGATGGCATACTGGAATATTCCTGGGACTTTAACGATGGCACACCGCCCACTGCATTCGTTACTACGTCTGCCGTAACGCATAGCTTTAGTGCGCCTGGGCATTACACGGTGCAACTGACCGTGCGCGATCAACAGGGCCAGCAAACCAGCGCAAACTTTTTGCAAACGGTTTATTTACCACTCACGCAGACCGCTCCCACGGCCTCGGCTCCAATCGTTTACCACGCGGCGCAAGATTGGGTTTGGACGGTTAATCCCGACAATAATAGCGTGACAAAAATTGACGGCAGCGGGCTGATAAAACTTGCCGAATACAGCGTCGGCAACCATCCGCGCACGCTGGCTCTTGCGGCCAACGGGAATGTCTGGGTGGTCAACCAAGATGACGCCACCGTCACTGTGCTTAACCCAAGTAGTGGTGCCGTTATTCAGACCATTGCGCTGCCCTACGGCAGCGCGCCTTACGGTATTGCTTTTTCACCCGACGCCAGCTCCGTCTATATCACACTAGAGGCCACCGGCCAGCTGGTAGAGATTGATGCAGTGACGCGCGCTATTTTGCGCACCGTTGCGGTGGGGTCATGGCCCCGTGGCATTGCCGTAACAGCCGATGGTTTGCGAATATTGGTAACGCGGTTTATTTCGCCTAACACAAATGGTTTGGTGACCGAGGTTGACGCTACCACGCTAACAGTGAGTAACAGTATTGCATTGGCCAAAGATCTAGGGCCAGATGCCTCCAATGCCGGACGTGGTTTGCCCAACTACATTAGTGCAATCAGTATTTCCCCAGACGGCACGCGCGCTTGGGTGCCAGCCAAAAAAGACAATGTTGATAGAGGGCTGTTTCGAGATGGTCAGCCACTGACTTTTCAAAATACTGTTCGCGCGATTGCCGCTAAAATTAATTTGGCAACCGGCACTGAGGAAATAGCTGAGCGAATTGATATTGACAATAGCAGTCTGCCGTTTGCGGTGCGCTTTTCGCCGTTGGGCGATTGGGCTTTTGTGGCGCTGTCTGGCAATAACCTTATTGATGTGCGCGATGCTTATAGTGGCTCTTCGGTAGCGGCATTACAAACCGGTTTGGCGCCGCAGGGGCTAGTGCTGTCACCCGATGGTTCTCGGTTGTTCACGCACAACTTTATGCAGCGTTCGGTCTCGGTATTTGATGTGGCATCGCTGGCGGCCGGTGGAGGTGTTAGTACAACGCCCATTGCTAACATCAGCACGGTTTCCAATGAGTTGCTCAGCCCCGAGGTGCTCACTGGTAAGCAGATATTTTACAATGCCGCCGATACCCGAATGGGCCTCGATGGTTATATCAGTTGCTCTAATTGCCATTTAGACGGCGGGCAGGATGGTCGCGTGTGGGACTTTACCGATCGGGGAGAGGGCTTGCGTAACACCATTGACCTGCGCGGCCGTAGTGGCCTAGGTCATGGCAATGTGCATTGGAGTGGGAGTTTTGATGAGCTGCAAGATTTTGAAAATGAAATTCGCAATGCCTTCAGTGGCACTGGCTTTTTAAGTGAGACGCAGTTTTTGCAAACAGCTAACCCCTTAGCTGAACCCAAGGCGGGCTTGAGCGCAGAGCTCGATGCACTTGCCGCCTATGTTGGCTCGTTAAATACGCTGCCAGCAAGTCCTGATCGCTCAGCGGCGCGTTCGCTCAGTGCCGATGCAGAAGCGGGACGAAAGGTTTTTTTAGCGCAGGGCTGCTCGGGCTGCCACGCCGGTGCGCAGTTTACCGATGGCTTGCGACATGATGTCGGCACCATTGAGCTTTCTTCGGGTGTCGGTATTTATCAGCCGTTGGCGGGCATCGGTTTTGAAACGCCAACGCTAAAAGGTATTTGGTCTGCCGCTCCTTATTTGCATAATGGCCAGGCGCAAACGTTGGATGAGGTTTTACTCATCCCCGGCCATGGCAGTCACTTGAACGCTGACCAGCGCGCAGATTTAGTGGCCTATTTGCAGCAAATAGACAGCGATGGTGGTGCGTTCCCAACCGGCTGTGATGCCAGTTTGTATCCTGGCGATAGTGATTGTGATGGTTTGCTAGACAGCGTTGAATTTAATAGCGGTGAGTTTATTGATAGCAGCAATACCGGCACTGATCCACTCAATGCAGACACCGATGGTGATGGCGTTAGTGACGGTGATGAAGTTAACAATGGTACCGATCCGACCACGGCAAATTTTTTGGTGCCCGCAATGAGCGCCT
>JGI20153J14295_10000654_pt1 | contig 29079 bp, 34 predicted proteins | sample COG_03_FD_14295 | JGI IMG/M metagenome (IMG submission 14295) | reverse complement strand
ATAGCGCGTTAGCTGGCATGACTAATTTTCAAGCATATACTGCCACTGAGTTCTTGACTGATCAGGGTAATATTCAACTTGAATTGATGGAAGATGCAATTAATGATTTTACCAGTGTTGTAGTAGATATGTCTACTGTAGTACAGGTAGCTGATATGGCTGTTGAAGCACAACAAACAGATGATGTTAAGAAACAAGAAGATCTCCAAAAATACGTCGTTAACAATGCCGAAATCCTAACCATTGACCAAACTGATGTTGATTCATATAACCAAAGTCTAGATGATGTCGCCGAACACGCTAATGCCGCTGGTGCTTATTTGGCTGTTGCAGGAAATACTGAAGCTACAGACTTCTTAAATAATGCTGCGCTTGAATCAGGCAATACATTTACCGATGCTGCAGATACTCTTGCATTCGATCACAGCAATAACTTAGTTACAGTCGATTGGTCTAATGCTGTAACGCTAGGTGTATATATTGACGGCTCTTATGATACTGCTATTGATGTAATGAAATCAAATAGTGAAATTCTAGCTTCGGTTCTGCAAGCGACTTCTATCTAAACGGTCCAACTGCCAGCAATTATGACTGTTTCATTGGCTCAGGCGAGAATTTGGCAGATTGTCATGATGGAGGTCAATAATGAAAGTTGACGGTGTAGGATTTAGTGGAGCACAAATCGCAATTGTACTAGCATTTATCTCTACAATTGCAGGGGGAATATGGACAGCTTCTTCTGTCTATGCAAGACTTGAAGCGGTAGAGGCATATGAGATACCTGATACGACTGTTCTCCATGAGGACATCCAGTTGATTAAACAGGAACTCGATGATAATGATATCTCTCAACTACAAGCAAAATTAGCAACGATTGGTGTTAACCTTGAAACAATCATGGGACAACAAACTAAGTTACTTCTTCTTCAAGAGAAGTTAGTTGCTGTTGAGAAAGAAATGGAAGCCATGAAAGGTGTAGTACAACGGGCTGAAGTATCTGTTAAAGATGTCGAAAAGTTTGAAGGTAAAGTTTCTAAGATGCAGAGAGAAATACAAGAACTCTGGGATGGAATGGATTACCTTAGCAATCCTCTAAAGTAAACAAAAGACCGCCCTCCGGCGGTTTTTTTACGCATGTTGAAAGAAGACCACAAATGACTATATAGTCACGCTTTAGGGTGTACATTAGTCGCAGAATAGCTTATAATACCCATATAAATTAATCAAAGGAGAAAAGAATGAGAAGGACCGCTGTTAGAAGAGCTACTGGTGCAAAGAGACTCCCTAACCGATTCCAGCAAACAATCATTGTTACTGAAGATGATATAACAAAAAGTAATAAGCTTATATCAAAAGAATCTAAAAAAAATGAAAATAACAGTGTACATTCGTTAAAAATCTTGGTATAATAGCTACATAAATTAATTAAACAGGACTTCAAAAATGCTTCTCAACCTTACTGGATCAACTAAAGCAAACCGTGATATAGCTACTACCGCAGCGGTATTTGCTATGATGGAGCTTGGTCTTACTCGGTTAAGCAGTTTGGACATAGACATTGCCTTTAAAAACTTAGGTGAGGGCAGTTATGGTTTATGTTCAGTCGCTGAGACTGAGAACTCTGGTCGCAATAAGCCAATGAGAAGTTTCATTATTAAAGTAAATAAGACCATGAACATCAGCATGATTGTTCGCACGGTACTTCATGAAATGGTTCATGTTAGACAGTTCGCAAGAGGCCAATTAGATACTACTGTCAATCCTAAGGGAATACGATGGAAGTCAGCCCATGTTAATGATGATACTGTAGACTATATGGATCTACCTTGGGAAAAAGAAGCACACAAATTAGAAGAGAAATTAGCAGCGAAATTTTGGAGCGCAAACTTAGTATGAACCCAGTATATAATGATTATATTTCAGATAAAATTAAAAATGCATTGATCAGCGATAGCGCTGCTAAAGAGTCTCTTATACACGATATCCAAGGTCCATATATGGATTTGGATGAAGACGAAGGATACTTACTATCACTTAAGCGCACTATTAAAGTGATGGATGAAAACGGAAAAACTTACAAAGTAACTATTGAAGAAGAATAAGGACTATATTATGTTAGTATATAAACTGAATAAGATGACCAACATGGTAAACGTCATGGATTTACCCGTGACACAAAAACAACTGGATATATACGAGAATACAAACACTCTCGTCCAGGATGTTTTTCCTACTCTCGATGCTGATCAGCGCGAGTTCCTCATCACCGGTATGATGCCCGGTGAGTACGAAAGCTTTTTAACCGAAGGATAAGAATATGGCAGAACCAAGTTTAGCATATTTTGTAATGTTCGCCCTTGTTGGTGGACCCATGAGTTGTGCAGCAGCAATCTTTGCGTTGGATATTTATAAAAGAAATTTCAAATAATAGTGTACATTCACGTATACTCATGGTATAATAGCCATATAAATTGATAATACAGGATCTATATTATGCTTCACTTTACAGATTACATTACGTTTAAAGTCACTGAAGTCGAAAGCACTGTAGCTTATGATGCACTAGATTATATCTATACTGTCGTAGTTAATGGTGCTTCAAATAACTTCGAAGAACTTCATGAAGCTGCTGAGTTTGTTTCGCAACAAATGCCAACGCGTTGGAATGCAGAAGATATCAAAACAATTATGTTAGCTAACATACAGTAGGATTATATTATGAAAGAATCAAAACCGCTTACTCAAGCACAACGTTTACGTATGATCAAAAAGGCTCATAAAAACGTTCAGAAAAAAACAAAGCTTCAAGATCGTATTGCTCTACAAGATACTCGTGCTCTTACTAAGTCTGTAAAGAAAGCTGGTCAGCACGCACCAAAGAATCTTGATGCTTTCTCAGAACAAAATATGTATTACTCAGATAGAGAAGTTGATGACTTTATCAAAGGTTCTACAATGTACGAAAACTATCAGTCAATGCAGGATGACTATTAATGATGTATACTAATTCTTTGCGCTATGATATGCATGGGCGCAAACGTAAATCAAAGGCATTAAATAAGCCCAAGAAGTACAAACCAGAATTTCAACCGATGGAATTAAGTGTAACGTCAGTACATGCATTACGTGGGGATAGACAGGAATATAAGTCTGCTCCTCTCACACCACCGGTAGAAACTGTACAAGATGATTCTTATAAGAAAGAAATCTCTGCACAGTATACTGTATCAATTGCATTCAATAAAGGTGCATATCAAGTAGTTCCTAAAAGCGATATTAAGCACATAGGAAAATAACTGTTTACATGCTGTTAAAAATGTGTTATAATATAGTTATTATTAGAGGAGAGAATTTATGGCGTCAGCAGCACTAGAAAAGCAACGAGCTAAAGGTAGAAGTAATCGTACTTCCATCGAAAGCCAACACCTTGGTCCAATGCCAGTTTACACAGAGGCTACTACACCAAAAGATGAAATTGGATATTGGGCTAAGTGGAGTAAAGCTGCGAACTGGTTTAACTATAAGCTTAGCCCGAAGGATTTTAAGGGTGAGGCAATTCGTTATGCTAAGGAATATCTTCAGCTCGATAAAGATGACTTAAAGAATCTTAAGAAGCTTAAAGATGGTCGTTTCTTACCAGTATCAAAGCTGACAGCCATTCACTTCACTGGGTTTAATTATAACGATAGGGAACGTAATCTTATTGTTGCTCATATAAACGGTCTAATTGAAGAGGGTAAGCAAATCGTTGAAGAAGAAGTTGTAGAAGATACAGCTGAACCTAAAGTGATTGTATCGATTCAAGATCGTATGCGTACTAAAATGATGGAAACACTCTATGCTGAATTCGATGAAGCTGTAGTTGATCCTTGGCTTGATAAGGATTTTACTTCAAAGTTTGATGCATTCAATGCAATTAAACGACATGGTATTAAAGGTCCAGGCGTTAAAATGTTTGCTGATCAAATACAACCATTGTATAATGAATTAAATGAATCATATAATAAAGAGTGTGAACAAGCTGTTGAAGCATATTCTCATTGGACAAGACCTCAGTTAAAGAAAGCAATTAAGCAATTAGATACTGTTTTATCTGATATTGAAAAAGCTCAAATGGCAAATAAAGCAGTACGTAAGACTCGTGCTATTAAGCCAAAGTCTTCAGATAAACAAGTGTCCAAGCTTAATTATCTGAAGGAAGATATTGGTAGTAAGTTAGCGTCTATCAGTCCTCTTCAGATCCCAGGTGCGAGGGTCCTATATGTTTATAATGTTAAACAGAAGAGGCTTACAGAGTTCGTTACAGACAACTCTGCGGGGTTCATGGTGCAAGGTTCGACATTAAAGAACTTTGATGCTACATTAAGTAGATCATGTGGGCTTCGAAAGCCGGATGATGTACTACCAGAGATTCTAAAGAAGACACAGAAACAAATTGATAATGTCTTTAAAGGTCTTACTACGAAGGTCAGTGTACCAGCTGGTCGAATTAATAAGGATTGTATATTACTGAGGGTCATGAATTGAGTGAATTAGAAGACTTTAAAATAATGACAAAGAAAAGATTCTCTGCTGCAGTCGAATCAATTGTCATAACAAAACGGTTAAGTTATATTGATGCCATTACATACTTAGCTGAAGAAAGAATGATGGACTATACAAACGTAAAGCGGCTGTTATCAGAATCCATTAGACAAAAGTTAGAAGTAGAAGCATCAGAGTTAAAATTAATCAAAGTAGAAACTGGCAACAAATTGCCACTGTAATAAAATTAAATTAAACTATAAAGGAAACAAAAATGAGTATTATTATTCCATCATCACCAAACGATCGTAAGACCATTAAAGATGCAATGACTGAAATTTCTAATTCAATGGTTCGAATCGATTCAGAGAAAGCTTATATTAAAGACGCTATTGAAGCTCTTAATGATAAAGTTGATATCGATAAGAAATATCTGAATAAGTTGGCTCGAGTATATCATAAGCAAACACTTGCTCAAGTGACTGGCGAAATGGAAGACTTGGAAGCATTATATGAGTCTTGTCTTAAGTAAAATGGATCCATTCGAGTCTTATAAACTTTATAACGCATTAAAGCTACATTTTGAAACAGATGGGTATAATGCAGTGAAGTACCATTATAAGACTCGGGTGAATCCTCAATCTTTCTTTAAACGAAGAGACAAGTATTTCTTTGCTAAGTTGGGTAAGACATACGGTAAAGATCTTGTTAAGTATTATGTGTCTAACTTCATTAAGGACGTAAAGTATGTTGGTGATATGCTAGGTCCTGATGGTGAAGCTAACTATAATGATATGATTAAGGTCCATGAATCGTTATCTTATAGGTTTAAAAACGATATAAATAAACTATCATCATTGGTCAACTCATTTGATGAATTGCTAGAATGTCAAGATAACGAATACCCAGTAGTTATTAAAGCATTTATGCAAGAAGAAATTTGTTTAGAAACTGTGGTCATACTTCATAAGCTCACAGGGTTTATGAATAAAGCAGATAAACAAATAACAGAGACTATCATGTGGCCTGATATCTCACGTAAAGTTCATAAGTACGATCCATACGTTTCGATTGACCGAAATAAAATGATTAAGATCGTAACAAAAGCCTTTACAAATTAATGATAGTGTGTTATAATATAATTTATATTATGTACAAAGTGGATAATTCAGACAATACAATTAATACAACGGAGAAAAAATAAAATGTCTTTAAGTAATTTAAAATCTAGTCGTGGCTCGTCCATTGACAAACTCGTTCAAGCAGCAGAAGCTGTATCTCAAAAAGCAGAAACAAAATCATACGGTGATGACCGTTTTTGGAAGCCTACACGTGATAAAGCTGGTAATGGCTATGCAGTAATTCGTTTCCTTCCACCCAAGGAAGGTGAAGATTTACCATGGGCTCGTTATTGGGATCATGGCTTTCAAGGACCAACCGGTATGTGGTATATCGAAAACTCATTAACTTCTATTGGCCAAGATGATCCTGTTGGAGAAGCAAATGCAATCCTATGGAATACTGGTCGAGATGAAGATAAAGCTCTTGCTCGCGAACGCAAACGTCGTTTACACTATGTGTCAAATGTGCTTGTTGTATCAGATCCATCTAATCCACAAAATGAAGGTAAGGTATTCCTTTATAAGTTTGGTAAGAAGATCTTCGACAAGATCATGGACGTGATGCAGCCTCAATTCCAAGATGAAGATCCAGTTAACCCTTACGATTTCTGGGAAGGTGCTGACTTTAAGATCAAGATTCGTAAAGTTGAAGGTTGGGTAAACTACGATAAGTCAGAGTTCGGTAATCAATCAGCTCTGTTTAACTCAGACGAAGAAAAGCTAGAAGAAGTATATGCTAAGGTTCATTCATTAGCAGACTTCACTAAGGCTGAAAACTATAAGACTTATGCTGAATTGAAAGCTAAGTTTAATAAGGTATTAGGTGTTGATGCTGGTCATGCGGCAGTAGCAGAACCTGCAGTAGCTCAGACATTAGCTGAACCAACATACACTGAAGCTCCTGCTGGTGCAGCACCAACTGCTGAAGCTGAAGATGATACCCTTAGTTACTTCGCTAAGTTAGCACAAGAATCATAGTATAATAATAAAGAGCGGTGTATACCGCCAGGCAACACGCTTAAGGAGTCCTTCGGGGCTCCTTTTTTTTATTAGCCATAAGCCAATTCAGTACTCGTTCCAAAACCTCTCTTACGACCAGAACGACCACTAACGACACTTGTATTTGAATTAGATCTACTTGAGTTATCAACATTAGTTATAGTAACTGGAGCAGCTGCTTGATTGAAGAATTGTCCTTCCATCTTATTATTCATAGAAGACATATCCAACTCATCACCACGATCATCAGCTGATACTTCAAGCTTATCAACCTTATCGGTAGCACTGCCGGTTGACATTACTTCAGCATACACTCGAGTATAAGCTTCACTAGGTGATTCTCCACCAGGTGCTGCGGCTTTAATAGCTGCAAATGCACCAGCCCCAAAAGCTTTAATGATAAGTTTTAATTGACTAAATCTTTCAACTAGATCATCAAATACTTGATTCATCTTATCTTGTATAGTGGAAAATAGATCAGTAAAACTAAAATCACTAAATATTTTAATAGCACCATTAACAAAACCAATAATGCCGTCTTGTATAGACGTAAAAAGATTTCTAAACATCGCAACAAAATCAAAATCAGGATCGTATTTTGTTTCTAATCCAAAGAGATCTGCCATAAATGTCATTGCCTTTTTAAGTAAATTAAAAGGAATACCAAATATTTGTGCAGGAAATTCAACTAAGCCGGCTTTAAATGCTTCGAATGCAGATCCAGTTTCATCGAATACACTTTTTACTTTTTGAAAGGTTTTTACAAGAGCTGCAATCGTTAGGGCTATGGCCGCGCCAATTAATATGGCAGGACCTAATCCAATACCAGCTGCAGCCATGGCAGCTTGAATACCCATCATGCCATTTTTAACTATACCAATAACCTTTACGATCTTACCAAAGTTAAGTGCTACGACTAAACCTAAAGCAAGAGATATATCTTTCCAGTTTTCTTTAAATAATTCTAATGCACCTTTAAAGTCACCTTCGAATAGTTTTGAAACAATATCAAACGCATCGATAATAACCGCTACAGTACGATCAATATATTCTTGTAGTTTAACCGGATTGAATATTGCTAATGCAACACCAGCTAGGCCTGCTAAGAAGCCGGCATTATCTTTAAATTTGCTAGCAAGGTTACCTATAGATCCTTTAATTCCTTCAAGTAACTTATTTTGTTTTTTGTTTGCCTTTTGAGCTTCCCTACGTTTTCTTTCTTGTTCTGCACTTGTAAGTACACTCTCTTGGTTTTTTGTTTCTAAGTCAATTTGTTTTTGATCACCAGAAGCTATAGCAGTTTTTAATCTTTCAGATGTTTCTGCAAAAGATTTTTGTATAGATAATGCATTAGTCTTACCTAGCTTATCCTTACGATCTGTGTCAGCTACTAATTGACTGAGTAAGTCATTTCTTTCAGTATCAGTTTTTTTACTTTGCTGTTCTTTATTCTGCTCTTTAATTGCAGCGGCGAGCTGTGCAATACCCTGAGCATCCTTTCCACCAAACCCTGATTCCAATTGCTTATCAGACAATTTGCTGGGGTCAAATTCTTTCTTTTTCTTTTTTGGATCTGGTTTCATCTTAGCCATAACTTATACCTATTTCTTTTTAAGAGCTTGTGTACCAAAGAACGCAGCGACGATACCGGCAACAGCAACAAAATATGTTGGTGCCATATCACCCAGTGTTTCCTGAGCTTGGTCTAGACCTGCTAGAGATGCAAGGACAACAGCAAAGGGATATAAGAGTAATCCACCTAAAGCAAACCATGTCATGTTGCGTTGAGCATCACGCATAGCATCTGCATCTTCGAGTTCTTTTCGTTTAAACTCAAGATACATTGCTTCCTCTTCGCTAGATACCTTACCATCACCGTTAGTATCTGCGGGGTGGAATACTTTATCTTCTGACATAATTATTTCCTATTTTGTTGTTGCTTAAGTCGTTCGTTTTCTTCTTTAATATGTTCCTGTAATAATGTAGTATAGATCTCACGTTCCCACGGCACCATGTTATCTAACTCTGTTAAACTATATCCATGGTGCTGCATCATCGCAAAGTTTGTCTTATAATGGTTATATAAGCTATCGTGAGAGAGGCTTAACCAAAAAAACTTTGTAAGCCACTTAACACAATTTTATTATCATGACCACATTCTTCGCACTTATATTCTAATTCATATTTAAGTGCTGGGATAGTTTCAAAGTATGATGTCAATTTAGTAAACTGATCACTATTCAATGAATCAATAAAATCCTTTAATTCTTCTCTTTTCGAATCACTTGCTAGATAAACATTATCAGCATCATAGATTGATTCAATACAATCAATTAATACTTCCATAATACCAGCAAGTGATTCTAATTTATCCGATTGATGTTTTCCAATATCTCCAACCTTAGGATACGATAGTGTTAAACCGACATCAGCCGTTAACTTAATAGTTGTATTACCACTATCCATAACTGGCGTTTTAATATCGTCAAAGCGAATCAATTCTTTATGTTCATGATCGCACTCTTCACACTTAGCTTTTACTTCGGTAGATTCACCAACCGATTTAGATCTAAGCTTTAAGAATAATGCTTCTAAATCAAACATCGTTAATTGATTGATATTTAGATCATCATACACACAGCTACTAATTACGTCTTTAATAGCTCCTAAAATTTGTTGTTGATCTTGTGATTCCATTGCAATCATTAAGATCTTTTCTTCTTTTACTAAGTAAGGTCTATACTCTACTTCCTTTCCTAGTGATGGTACAATTGTCTTATACTTCGCAGCATTCAATACTGGTAACGCCATAATAAACTCCTATAATATTAAAATAATGATCTAAATGTTTCTAATCCACTTGTTAATTTACTTGGTAATTTAATGTCAAATGGTAAATTTGGTATTGCTGATATTGCTTGTGATATTTTCGACTGTACAAAATTCTCTGGTATATATCGATCATAAGCAAATGTTACACTTATTTTTTGCAATGAATTCTCTGATGAGTTATTTAATTCAATTGCTGCTATACTAATTGGATAAGCATTTAATAATCTTATTCCGTATACATTTTTATCGAAATCATTTAGTTGCTGAATAACGATATCTGTTTGATAATTTGCTTTATATCCTAATTGATAATTTTCTGTATCTACAATTGATGACATCCATGTTTCGAACATATCTTTCATATAATAATCATTCGTAAGATAGAAGGTCATTGTAACGTCGTCATCAATAAAACCATTAGGTATCTTTAAAGTTTCTCTTTCAGCTGATATATCCAATGTATTAAAACTACGACCAGGCATCTGAGTCGACTCACATAAGAATGCAATATCTCTAGGATCTGATATAAGACTCTTTGCATTAAATGAGCTGCCATCTAATAAACGACCAATGATATCAAATGGATCTAAGTTTAAAAGACTCTGTGATGGCGGAGTAAAGATCGTAAGAAAGCGATTAGTCTTTGCTAAGCCACCTCTTTTACCAACTATAGATTTTAAGTTATCAATTGACATATATCTTATCCATTGTATTGTTTGCGAGAATATCTCCAAACAGTTTCTTTTTTAACTTTAGCAAATTGTTCTACTGGTAAGAATATTGCTATTTCCCATTCACTCATAGGAACTCTTACTGGTTGACCTTTCACTTGACTATTTAAATAATGCTTAAAGCAAGGTTGAAATTCTTTAAACTTTTTAGTCGATTGTAGTAAATCATATCGTAATTTTAATCGACTCTTATCTGTTACGTTTTTAGGTGCAGTCTTCATTAACTCGTCTAAGAATCTAGCTCTTACTCCTGGTGCCAAGTAATGTAGATTCAAACCATAGAATCCACCAGGAGCTGGTTCAACTACTATGACCATAGGAAACTTATCATAGTATGGTAATGTCTTCTTATGCTTAGGATCATAGAAGTACATGTACATGCTACCAGAGATCTCTTTCGATGATGGATCTAATGCGTCATCCTTTAAAAGTTTACGAGGATTCACATCACCTAGTTCATTAACCTTTTTACGGAACCAATTCTTAGACTGTTTAGTCCTTGCTTGGATTCCAGCTCTTTGAGCGTTTGCTTGTAGTGTATCAAATAGACTTGCCATATCTTTATTTATATCAATTAGTCCTTTACATTTGAGTGAAAGTATGTTATAATAATATAGTTACCCGGTGAGGCAGAGGTATACTATTTTTTCTTAATGGTTGATTTCTTTTTAACAGGAGTCTTCTTTTTAGTTGTTGACTTCTTTTTCTTAATAGGAGCTCCAACTATTTTAATACCCTTAGCCTTTAATGTATGTTCAGTCCATATCTCAAAGGTCCAACCACGATCTTCTGCATAATCCCTAGCAGCTTCCCATTTATCAGTATTCTTTATATATGTTGTGACTTCAGTGATGTACTTCTTTGTCTGTCTTGATGGTTGTTTAGGTGGTTTAGTTTCTTTGTCTGGCTTGATCTCAACAAGTATGACATGACCCGATTCCATCTTAATNAGNAGATCAACATAATACCTATGCATCTTCTTATCAACCTTCCATCTATATGGTACAACCACCTCTTCCGAATTCCAAGCAATAACTTGTGAATTAGCTTCGCACCATTTAAAGCAAGACTTCTCCCATAATGATCTGTATGTTATTTTAGACGGATCTCCGACATACTTCTCTGGTTTTTTTATTTTGTATTTGCCTGAATAAGCCATATAAATAAAGGTATAGTAGTTAATGTATGTATTATTTATAGGGTAAATTGTATGTCTAAAATTTATGTCTTTCCAGAAGCTTTAAGAGAAAAAGCAAATATAGGAACTGGCTTTCCATTTGTTTCTTTCGAATTTGTTAAAAGAGCATTGCCAGAAAACGCTGCAATATATTTATATTTGCCACAAGGCTTTTCTGTACCAGATTCTGCATCTTATGGTTCGGTTGATCTAGGGCTAGTTGGAAGTGGTGCTGGTGGAGCATTGTCTAAAGGTGAAAAAGAAGCAGTAGCCACAGAAGCTGTAGGTAAAATATTAAATGAAGTTGGAGCAGCCACGGTATTTACTCAACAAAAGATAAAAGCCGGTGAAGCGCTTAACCCTAATACCGTACTACAGTTTGATAACGTTTCTGTTAGGACATTTAATTTTACATTTAAACTTGTTGCAGAATCACAAAAAGAAGCACAGTCTGCTTTGTTAATAGAAAATATGTTTAGAGCAGCTTTATATCCTGAAGTGAAGAATAGATTATATTTAGAATACCCTCCAACGTTTAATATTAAATTCTACCATGGTGGTAAAGAAAACATTTACATGCCACAGATCATGGAATCATATTTAGCGAGTATGAATACTGTATATAATGCATCGTCTAATATGTATCATGCTGATGGTTCTCCGTCTGAAATAGATGTTACATTAACGTTCACTGAGACGAAAGCTCTTACTAGAGAAGTGTTATATCCTAATGGAAACGCTATCAATAATCAAACAAACGATGCCTCATTTGGTCTTGATTCTATTGAACAAAAAATTAAAGATAAAATTTCATCTATTAGAGATATATTTTAGGAGTATATGTAATGTCATTTTTTAGTCAATTTCCAAAGGTATCGTATGACTTTAATCGTAGTGGTACTATTCAACAAATGGTTAATATATTTAGATCTGTTAGATCGAGAACAACATTATTAAATAGAAGTACTCTATATAAAAATTATGTTATTCAAGATGGTATGAGACCAGATATTATATCAGAAAAACTATACGGTACTCCAGATTATTACTGGACATTTTTTATTATTAATGATTTCCTACATGATGGGTTACAGACTTGGCCTATGTCTGAACTGGCATTACAAGAATATATGACAAAACATTATTCTGGTAAAGCAATGATTTTTACTCCTGGAGCGGTATTAGAAGCAAATGGTGAGCAGTATACTAGTAATTCAATTGCAGGTAAATTAGAGTTAGGTGCTTTAGTGTATGGTATTAAATCTGGTGCTATCGGCAGAATAAAAAGAAAAGATATTGATTTAAACTTAATTGTAGTAGAAAATATTGTTAATGGTGTCGAAGGAAAAAATCCACAGACTGGGCAGACTGATACATCTATAGATGGTGGAGCGTTTCAGGAAAAAGAATATATACAATCGGTATATACCGATGAAGTTGGTATTAAAGTAGAGCTTTCTACTGATGACTTTAATTCGTTATCTCCTGATATCATATATGATTATGCTGAGGCTCCATCGTTTTATTATATCGATGGTGATATCGAAAAGAGAGCTGTCACTTCACCAACAGGTATATCAACACAAGCTAGTCAAATAACTCCAGTATATTCTGAAGTACAATGGAGTTCTGACTTACAAGGGCAGTTAACAAATCCACCATATGATCCAACCTTATTAAACCAAACACAGCTATCTAATGATGATCTGGTTATACATACTAACACATCATCAGTAAAGCCTTTGATTTATAGTGGAGGTTATCAGATAACCGCTGATGATTCACCCGGTCAAATTGTATTTCAATCTAATCGTGAACATATCATCTCCCAGAACGAAAAACACTCGTATATCCGAGTAATTAATCCGAATTCAATTACTGAATTTGTTGAAGAATTTGAGAATTTAATCAATGCCTAGATCTTCGAAAACATCGAGTACTAAAGCATCATCTCCAGCTTCATATGAGATTCATAGCTTAAAGCTTATAATGAATGATGGTTCTACTATAGACATAAAGACTCTTGTCTCTGAAGTCATTATAAACGAAAGTTTGTTTAACCAATCAATACAAGTTGATCTTAAAGTTGTCGACGGTTTTGATTTGTTTCAAAAATCGCATATGTCTGGTGGTGAGAAAGTAAAAATAAAAATTCGAAGGAAAGATAATAGTAAAACTACTAGTGAAAAAATATTTGATCTTGAAGTGTATATCGCAGAAATCTTAGATCATTCTAAGCCTAAAGCAAGTATACAGTATTATAAGCTTATATGCTTAAGTTCACATGCCTTTATTGATCGAATGAAAAAACTTAATCGGTCTTTTACTGGTAATATTAATGCGCTTATAAGAGACATATGTAAAAATGATTTAGGTGTAAAGTCTGTAGATTTCTCTAATAAAAACCTTGCATCGATTAAAGGTATATATCCTAATTTAAACCCGTTGCAAGCAGTCACATGGTTACTTAGAAATTCATCTGATGAATCAACACCATTTTTTTTCTATGAAACAATTAATGATGGATTGCAGTTTAATTCATATAAAGAGTTACTTGAAACTGAAGTGTATAAGACATATAATAACACACCATATTATGTAAATGAGGTTGACACACCAGAATACTTTGATGAAGCTTCTAAAAAGATACTTGAAATGAATTCTGAATTAGACATGTCTAAGTATCAACAGATAAGTAACGGTGCTTATGCTGCATCTACATACTGTATAGATATATCCAATAAAGAATATATAACATCAAAATTTAATCGTTCTAATAATGAACTGATGCAATTGAATAAACATAATTCTCTTTCAAATAAAATATCGTTTGATGATTCTATTGTAAGTGAAAATTATGCTTCAAAAGAATTTTTTATATCTACTAATGCTAATTCATTTGGAACTGAAGTTAATTATCATGGTACGATTAAAGATAATCTTACAAAGAAAAATTCATATTTTCAAAACTTAAAGTTTATGGGATTAGATATAGTTATATACGGAGACTTTGATTTAAGTCCTGGTAAAATTATCGAACTAACCATACCAAAGAGTACTGATGTAAATATACTAAAGGCTGAAGGTAGAGACGCAATGAAAGATAAACTTCTTTCTGGGAAATATGTTGTATCATCTATTGCTCATGTGTTCGATGGCAATGAATATAAATGTGATATCGGTTTACAGAAAGATAGTTTACTATATGATTTAGATTCAAAAATAACAATTGGTAATTAATATGAATAGAAATAGTGATAGCTTTATCGGTGGTAGCTTTACTTGGTTCACGGGAGTGGTCGAAGATCGATTTGATCCTGAAGAATTAAATAGAGTTCGTGTTCGTTGTTTTGGTTACCATACTGAAGATAAAAGTGCTATCGATACTGAAGATCTACCATGGGCTACAGTCATGATGCCTACTACAGCTTCTGGTACTTCAGGGGTTGGTGATACGCCTCATGGATTGATGGAAGGTTCCTGGGTTGTTGGATTCTTTAGAGACGGACCATCTGCTCAAGACCCTATTATTATGGGATCGGTTGCATCTAAGAATAGTCCACGTTCTAAAGATCTTGGATTCACTGGTGCCAATTATCCTACTGGTGATTATGCTGAAGAGTCAGACGTTAATTACGCAGCAAGGCAAACTAAATATACAACAAGTAATGCATTACAACAAAGAGAATTAGGATCAGCAGCAGTTACTTCAATACAAACTGCGTCACCACCTAAGGTCACGACTGTTGCGACAGATAAAGCTGAATCATATTATACTGAATCACCATTTGAAGTAATGCCTCCATTAGGTGATGATAGAGTTGGTGGTGCACACGTACCAGATTATCCATATAATAAAGTAAATGAATCAGAGTGTGGTCACGTAGCAGAAGTTGATTGTACTCCTGGATTTGAACGTACTCATCGATCACATACTTCAGGTACATATGAAGAGATATACGCAGATGGTACAAGGTCAATAAAAATAACAGGTGAAGACTACGAAGTAGTTGTATCAAATAAAAATGTTCATATTCGTGGTAATTGTAATATGACTATTGATGGAAATTTAAGACAATTAGTCTATGGTAACTATCACCTTGAAGTAGAAAAAGATATGACAATGGATATCAAGGGTTCGTTGCAACAAAAGATTGGTGCTAACCATGAGACTGAGGTTGTACTTGGTCGTAGTACAAATATTGGTACTGATGATAGTTTAACAGTGATGAATAACTCTACATCAAATATAATTGCAGACAAACTTGTTACAGTAGGCGGCAACTCGTCACACACGGTAACAGGTAACTGTGGGATAACATCACTTGCAAATTTAAACTTATTTAATGCTGAGAAATTCAGTCATACATCGTTAAATAACTTTGCATTAACTATTGATGGTGCTCAATTGATTGGTGTTACTGGTACTCAAGTAACAGATATTACTGGTTCACAAACAACAACAGCAGCGTCAATGGATATCAATGGTGGTAGTGGAATTGATATGGATGCATCAACGATTAATCTGAACTAAGGAGTCAATATGCCAGGAGTCACAAGATTGGGAGATGGTCATATAGGGCATGCTAGTCCTACGCCTAATCCATTTCATAAAACTAGTTATGCTGGTGGTTCTTCTAACGTGTTTGTTAATGGTAAAAATGTAATACGAGCTAATCAAGATTCTACTGGATGCGGAGATCCAGCAACGGCAGGATCAAGTACAGTTTTTGTTAACGGTAAACCAGTTCATCGAATAGGTGATGCTACCGGTGGTCATGGTAGTTGGGTTCCAAATGCATCGGGCCAAGGTTCATCAAATGTTATTGCAGGCGGATAGGAGTAGGTTATGAGTACATGTGGTGATAATGTAAATTTAGATAAACTAAAAGAATTACAAGGCGGTCTTGACTCTAAGTTACAAGGTGGCAAAGATCAACTTGCTTCTCTCAAGACTGACATGACTGCAATGAAAGCTGAAGCCGAATCGTTTAAGCCTACTATACCTACAAAGGAAAGTTTTCAACAAGAGTTACAGGATCTTGCTGCACAAAATGAAAATGTAATTGCGTTCGAAGCAAAGAAAGCTCTACTAAAAAGCAAGTATACAAGTGCCGAAGCAGACTTTGATGCAACATTAGAAAAATTAGGAATGAGCACTTTCCCTCCTACTCAAGCTGATATAAATACTATATGTGCAAACGCAGCAAATGTTGTATTAGATGAAGCTGGTAATGCTATTGTAGAACCTGAACCACCTAAGGTTGCTGATGTTGTACCACCCCCGCCTGTTCCTAAAGCTGTATATGTTCCTGACGTTGAAGAGATTAATAAAGATCTGATTAAATTTGCTTCTAGAATGACTTTTAATAGAATAAAATTTCTTACCGATAGATTGTTTGCCTTTGGACAAAAGAAAAGAAAGCAAGAATATTATGAGCTTTCAGGGCCTGAAGTATGGATATATACATTTGAATCTGGTGGAGCAAATATTGATGAAGTAAAAAAGTTTAACTATACTGTTGCAGACTTAAGATCACGACAAGCGGCTTTAAAACAAAAACGTCCTACAAATGCAGAAACTGACGCTTATGATTTCCAAGCACAAGGTAAATTAATAGAAGAAAACTATAATAAATATAAAGCTGAATATTCCTCGTATGCAAATGCTGGACCATTCGCACAAGCTTGTACAGAATATGTCGCTAGATATAAGAAAAAGAATGGAATCACTTAATGGCTAATCCAAACTATGCATCATTACTTGCACAAATTGCAGCAGAGACAGATCCAACTGCTAAGCAAGCTTTAATAGATCAGTGTTATGTTTTTACTGAAGATCTTACTACGACTGAAAAAGAATTATTTAATTATGTCACATCGGATTATATGACCGATAATCCGGGAACTACAACATCATACGTTGGTATATACTATGGAGAAGATGGAATAATACAATGACTATTACTAAAAGAGCTACAAAAGGTAGTGCACTCACATATAACGAAATGGATGAAAATCTTCGTGATCTATATGAAGACACTGGAATACACAGAGTTTTAACAAACGGATCTGGAGCCAATGAGCAAGTCCATGGTGATGTGATAGGTATCATCGGGGGTGCATTAGCTAATGCTAATAATCCAACATCAAGGTTCGGGCCGATTGTCGATATATACAGAGATGTTGACAGGGCAGACGAGATCAACAATACTAACGCGCTAGGAGCTATTGCATTTTCTGGTCGTAATGAAGACGACGTAAAAGTTAGTTACGCATCAGTTCACGCGAATATAGGCAGCACTGCTGATGATGGAGAGCATAGTGCTAATCGTCTTGTATTTTCAGTTGCAGATGGTACTAGCGGAGCAGCTTTTGATAGTTATCTAAATGATAGCTTTAATGTTGGTCATACTGCAGTAATAAACGCAAGTGCCGATTCATTGCAAACTACTGGTAAGTTTGCAACAGATGCTGCTGAAATTCAACTTGGTGATTCAGCTCACCAAAGTATCCACGCGACTGTGATGAATTCGGGAAACAGACCTAACGCTGATTTTTATTTGCCAACTACTGACGCTGCTAAAGTTTTAAGTATCGGTGGCATGGGACCGAACTCATCTTTTGCCTTTACTACTGCGAATAAAACTACTATACAAATGCTTCAATATCGTGGGCAGCATATGATTAAAGCTTTTTCAGCAGCATCTGTTGAATTTGATTTACCAATAGTCCAAAATAATAGTACTTTAAGTACAACAACAGCAGGTGTTGGTGATGTGTGGCAAATTAGTCACGCTGGCAACACAGGAACTACTATAACATTAGACAGAGATGGTAGTGGTACAGCTCAGGATGTATATTGGGTAAATGGTTCTAACTTAGTTCAATTTACAAATAACCCTACAATAGCTTTTGGTGGTTCGCTTATGTTACAAGCAGTATACGCAGGGACATATATGATATTCAACGCAACGGGGTTAACAGATGCTTAATATAGAAGAATTAATAGCAAGTGGTGATGTGGGTGCAGCTTTAGCGGCGGCCGCCGAAGACAAATGGGGTAAGCTACGCAGACTAAGAAAGGAGCTATTAAATGATAGTGATCGTACTCAGTTAGCTGATGCTCCTCTTACAGATACAAAGAAAGCTGAATGGGCTACATATAGACAAGCACTACGTGATATGCCGATAACAAACGAATCTGCAACTTCATACGAAGACATTGTATGGCCAACTAAACCATCATAGTTAATATATGAAAAATACAATAACTGCATAGGAAATTTATATAAATAACTATTATGGCTAATTATTCAAATACATCAGGAACAGGTACTTCAATATTATACAGTGATGGATCTGCTGTCAATGGTACTGAAGTTAATAGATACTCTGATTTAAATTTACAGATGATACCGCATCCTCAAAAAAGAGATATAGTTCCACTAAAGGGCGAATTGGCTGTTAAGAATGCAGTAAAAAACTTATTGCTTACTAACTTTTTCGAACGGCCATTTAACTCTACATTAGGTGCTAATCTAAGAGGTTTATTATTTGAACCAGCTGATGCTATCACAAAGCTAGCATTAGAGAATGGTATCAAAAACGTTTTAAATAATCATGAGCCAAGAATAGACAATGTTAATGTGCTAGTTCAAACTGCTCAAAATGAAACTGAGTATAGAGTGAATGTAATATTTAGTATAAAGGCAACTGATTCTGTAGAAGAAGTAGAAATCAATTTAATACGATTAAGGTAAAATACCATGGCGTCAAATTTAAATGTCACAGAGCTTGATTTCGATCAAATAAAAGAAAACATAAAAAGCTTTATGAAATCACAATCACAATTTAACGATTATGATTTTGAAGGTTCAGGCTTAAATGTATTAATGGATGTGCTTGCATATAATACGCATTATAACGCGATGATTGCTCATTTTGCTTTAAACGAATCATTCTTAGATTCAGCTCAAATACGAGGTAATGTTGTATCAAGAGCAAGTCTATTAGGTTATGTTCCACGATCGGTACTAGCACCTAGAGCAACGATACAGCTCGTAGTAGACGTGTCTGGATTCCTAGGTGTTATACCTACGTCTTTAGTTATAGAGCGTGGAACTAAATTTAATACTCTTGTGGATAATGTCTCGTATACCTTTTCGGCATTACAATCTCAAACTGCAATTTTAGTTACAAACGGAAATGTTAAAAGTTTTACCTTTACTGACATCCCTATTGCACAAGGTGTATTTAGATTTTTATCTTATAGAGTTGATAATGATATAGAAAACCAAAAGTTTCAAGTTTCAGATTCGAATGCTGATACTACATCATTACGAGTACGTATACAACAAAACCAAGAAGCTAATTTATATGATTCATATTCACAGTTTACTACATTACAAGAAATAGATTCATCAAGTCAAGTATATCACTTACAAGAAAATTCAAGTGGCTACTATCAAATATTCTTTGGTGATGGTATTATTGGTAAGAAGCCAGTGAATGATAATATTGTTACAATAGACTACTTAGTAACTGATGGTGAAGCTGCCAATGGTGCAAATACATTTACTTTGTCGACAGACTTTCCTACTCTTCCTTCTGGTGATATTACAACTGTTACTACTACGATTACTTCGGCTAATGGTGGTACACAACCAGAAACAACAGAGTCAATTAGATATAATGCACCTATTACTTTCCAAGCACAGGATAGAGCTGTAACATCTCAGGACTATGCTGCAATCATTCAAAGAAACTTTGCAAACATAGAATCAATATCTACTTGGGGTGGTGAAGATCAACTTATACCAGATTATGGTAAAGCTTATGTAAGCATTAAACCTCTTATCGGTGATGCACTTACTACAGCTGAAAAGAATGAAATCGTTGGTATTCTTACAAATAAAAATATTGTTTCGATTAAGCCGGAAATTTTAGATCCTGAGTTTACTAATATTGAANTAGATGTAATCTTTAAATATAATCCAGCTCTTACGAGTAGGTCACAGTCTGCTTTAGAATCATTAGTAAAAGATACTATATTAGATTATAACTTTAATCAGTTAAATAAATTTGATGGTGTGTTTAGACACTCGGAGCTTTTAACGTTAGTTGATAATTCTGATCCTGCTATTACGAGTTCGACAATCAGACCGTTTATGTTTAAGAATATTACTCCATCGACTGTTAAGACCGAGAATTCTTTTACATTAACTTATGTGAATTCATTCTTTATTAAAAAAGGTGTTGAGTATAGCATATCAAGTACACCATTTAAAATTGGTGGTGTAGATCACTTCTTTGGTGATACTGAAATATTTGATTCCGTTAACAGAACTGTTATGATCTTTAAGGTAGCAGATGGAGTTAATCAAATTGTAATCCCTGACGCTGGATTAATCAATGTGACTACGGGTGTAATTACATTAAATAATTTTGCAACAGACGATACTACTGCTATTCGAGTTACTATTGTTCCTAATTCATTGGATTTGGCGCCTAAACGAAATCAGATTATTAATATAGAAGCTTCACAAATTCTATCATCAGGTTCAATTGACAAGATCGCTTACTCAGGCCCGTCTGGCGCAATTGACTATACAACTACAAGCAGAATGAGATAACTATGGCAGTTAAAAGTTTAAAGAATTTAAATTCATTTTCTCGTGGTTACATAGAAGGCACGAGCAATAAAATCGATTTTAGCACAACACTAACTGGTATTGTTGCAACTGCTGGTGTCGTAAATAGTACTACTATATTATTTACTACAAACTTGACTATTAATGCTGGAGAACACAACGAAATTTCTCCTACGGTTGGACAAGTACTTTCAGGTCCAGGTGTAGTTGGTATACCAAAAGTTATTGATTCAAGTACTACTGCTGACGCTGACAGTGTTACTTCAATATTAGTAGACATTCCACAGACAATTGGCCCTGGAGTTCGTTTAACTGTAAGTAATACAAACTCTGGAATAAATGAATACGAATTAGCAGGTAGCACATTATCTAGATCTAAAGAAGATGTTAGACTAGAGCATTTAGTTCCAGGTGAGCTTTTAAATTATGCCACGGATTCGAATTATAATAATAACTCTTCAGGTGGTATAAAATCTTTCCTTGATTCATATTATCAATTTATGAACACTGAAGAATTCTTATTTAGATCGATTGAAACATTTGAAGATGTAGTAATTAATAATATTTCTACCATACGTATACCAGATCCAGATCAAAAGAATAATAAATTTTTTAGTTTAGAAGGTGCACGAGCTTCACAGTTTTATGATGATCATGGTAATGTATTAACGGTAGGTGATAATAATGTTGATTTCGATATTAATTTCTATGATATCAACATATATAACGCAGATAATATACCAGATGACTATGGATTAGAATTTGATTCTGGTAAAACTGTATCTATTACTAATTTGCCTTCTCGACTGAATAATAGAAAGATCAAGATGATTACTTCTATTCAGAATTATGTAGGTGCTAATCCTTCGTTTAGATTAAATACAATAGAAGACTCTTTAAACATCAATGAGACTGAAGAAGAGTTTCTAAATATGATGCAGAAAGAAATTGCTCCTGCTGTAGATCAAAATGTTAAAGTTAATAGAAGAGCTCTATATCAAAGACTAATAGATTTTTATAAGATCCGTGGATCTAAAGATTCGATTGATACATTTTTTAAATTATTCTTCCAAGATGAAGAAATAGCAGTTGAATTTCCATGGGATTCAACACTCAAAACTTCAATGGGTAACTGGGATAATCAATCATTAGTTGCTGCTAACTATACTAAACAAGTTAATAATGTTGTTGCGGGTGACCCAGAATCGGCTGACTTATACGGTACTTCTGTATCACTTGACGCTGTACGTAATACACTAGCCGTTGGTGCACCGGGTGAAACTGATGCTAGAGGTGCAGTATATATCCATACGACAACGACTGACGGGGTAAGTTGGACACAGCAAGCTAAAATCGTAAGTGCAACTGCAGCTGATAGCGATGACTTCGGATCAGTTGTTTCTTTATCTGGTGACATAGTAGCAATATCTGCTCCTGATGATACCGCATATACTGGTGGTACTGCTGCTAATAGTGGTAGTGTAGAAATCTGGGAAAGAGTTCTTACTGCTGCACCTTCAACATTTACTTGGCAACATAGAGCAACTCTTTTAGGTGCAGCGGCTAGCTTAAACTTTGGTACTGATATATCTTTAGACGGAAATACCGTTGCAATAACAGTTCCTGGTTATGATAATGGCGCTGACAAATCGAACGGTGCAATATTAGTTTATAAAGGTTTAGGTACAGACTGGACATTATCTCAAACAATTATTACACCACAGCAATTAAGTCAAACTGGTGTTAATGGATGGGGTACTAAGGTAGTATTAAGAGGTGATTATCTGGTTGCTTCATGGACAGCATATGATAATAATAAAGGTTCTGTTAGTGTCTTCCATAAAAATGATTCAACTGGTTTATATAATAGTGTACCAGAATTTGTTTTAAGTCCTTCAGAATTATCAAACGATGATTTATTTGGTGCTGCTATTGATATCGATATAAGTGGTACAACTCTGCCAACTATAGTTGTTACTGCAACAGGATCACGAACTGTATATATTTATGACAGAGAAACAATTAATAATGTGGTTCAATGGGTCAACATAACATCATTTAAACCTACAACTGGTCAAACTGATGATTTATTTGGTACAACTGCAAAGATCTATAATCATAATGTTTTAATAGGTGCACCAAATTCCAATGGTGAAGGCGTTACCACTATCGCTAATTCTGGATTAGTATATCATTTCGAAAATGGCGATCAATGGGTTGAAAAAGGAGTATACAAAGAAACTCCAGTTGCTGGTAATAAATTCGGTTCGGTTATTGATATATCACGTAATAGCAAATACTATTTACTTGTTGGTACTCCATCTTCGACTAATGGTCATGTAGTTAATTTTATTAGATCATCACAGGCTGGTAAATACTTAAATAACGAAGGGTTTGTATCTGATAAACAAAAGCTTCAAGATTCAGAATTTTATCAAAAGTTTTCTTATATAATTAAAGCTGGTCGTAATATATCACAGTGGGAAAATCTATATAATAAATTAGTGCATCCAGCTGGATTTAAATACTTTGGTGAGATCTTAATTGTTATTAAAGCAGTAAGAGATAGCTTAGGTGATGGTGCTACTGAAACTGATGGTCCTAATACAACTGTTCTTGAAAAATCAGTAGATGTATTTGGTAATGAAATAACAATTGAACGACCAGTTAATGTCTATCCAGCATTGTTTGCTCTAAGAAAAACAATGTCATCGATGCCTGGAATTCAGCCTGGTCTTACTCGTGATGATATCGGAATACTTATCAAAATGTTCGCATCGGTATTCGGTCCTATTGGTATAGCTAGACCGAATAGAAGTGCTAGACTAAGTATTACATATCTATCGCCAGGTGGTGGAATAAGATCATCTGGTGTATCGATAGTGCAATCTGGTGCCGGATATAACATAGCACCTACAGTAAGTTCGAGTGGAGGAAGTAATGCAGTTATAGAAACTGAGATCGACGAATTTGGTGAGGTTATTAATGTAGTCGTAAAAGGCGGTCATCCAGTTGGTGTCCAACCAGCAGACAAGCCGGCGGCATTTTCATTCGACGGAACAACAGATAGTAACCGTGACGCAGATACAACTAAAACTGGTATCAGTACAACAACAGGTGGAAGTGGTAGTAATGGAGTCGTTAGTATTGTCATTGCGGCTGATAAAACAATCACAAGTGTAACTGGTACAACGGCAGGTACAGGTTATAAAGTAGGTGATGTAATTACAGTAGATGGTAATGCATTAGGTAGCGGTGCTAATAATTTATTATTAACTGTAAATGAAGTATTTAGTGGTACAGGCTATAGTGCAAACTCTGCTCTTACTGTCCAACCTTTAAGCGCTGTTGCAAATAGTGGTGTTGAAACTGCAATCGGTAAAGTTACTGATCTAACTCCTATCACATTAGCAAGTAATCCATTAACAGCAAATATATTCTATAAGATTACAGATCTTGGTGATGCTACTAATGATAACTTTAATACAATATCTACATCTGCTTATGACAGAACATTCTGGAAAGTAGGTGATATATTCCAAGCAGCAACTACTGGAAGTTCTCTAACAACAACAGCAAAGTTAGTGTTAGCTCCTATAGGTTTAGACTTTACACCTTTTGCAAATAAGAGATTCTTATTGCCACCAGAGATAATTATCGCAGAGCCTGATGCTATTGATAGTTTAGGTAAGCCTCTTACAAGCAATATTACGGCACAAGCTAATTTTACATTATCTAATCAAATATCAGTAAATGATACATCCATGTTAGTTGTAGGTGCTAGGTATGTTATATCAGATAAAGGTAATGCTACTGATGCTGATTTTAATATCTTGGCGTTTAAACAGAAAACATTAAATCCAATAGAATCGGTTGATACAATTGCCATGACTCATGCATCAACTGGTGCACACGCTGGAACGTATATTGTAAAAGATGGTGATGGATTTGCAACTGGGGCAGATGGTTCTGGTGCAGAATTTGAAATCACTATTAATAGTATAAGCAATGTTAAGGTTAAAGTAATTAAAGGTGGTACAGGCTATGCTATCAATAGTTCGTTTACTATATTAGGTTCTAAGTTCACAGCTGGTTTTAATACTACAAATGATCTTACCTTTGATGTTGCTGCATTGGGTAACTGGTCTGTTGGTGATGATTTCTATGCTAAGGAGTTTGGTACTGGATTGTCCGGTGCTACTACAGCTTATGTTGCACCCTATAACAGTGGCGGTACCATTACAGGATTTAAACTAACAAATGTTGGTTTAGGATATATAAATAATCCAATCGTAAATATACGTAGTAATGCCATACACGAGAAACGAGTACCTGATGTCATACCAATTCGAATAGTATCAAACGGTAATGATGTTATAGAAAAAGACGCTATCACTGGCTTAGTTACTAAAACATCTATAGATAGATCTAATGATTACTTTGGTCGAAAAGATTACGATGTTAAAGCAGTATTAGGTACAAAGAAATTTAATGGTGAATATTATATTAGCCAATTTGCTTCACTTACTATAGAAAATGTCGGTACAAGTAGTATAAATAAAAATAACGTTAACACAACAATTCAAACAGTAAAAGATAGAAATTCATAGGATAAAATTATGGCCGCAATCATATCAAATAACTTTAGAGCTTTAAACGCTAAAGGTTTCATCGAAGATGTAAGATCGGAATTAAGTAATGTCTACATTGGTGTAGGTAAAGCTACAGCATGGCAGGATGCTGCTCCGTCATTATCAGACTTCACAGATTCAGCAGCTGCTACTCCAGCAGATACAATAGACGATTTAAACCAAGCTCGAGCTAATATGGTTGGTATTAAACTATTGAGAGATAATGATGTATCTCATGTTGCACCAAGACATGATTGGGCTGCTGGTGAAATCTATGATCCATGGGATTCGAATGATACCAATATCTATGAGAAGCCATTTTATGTGTTGACAAATGATTTTAAAGTTTATAAGTGTATAGATCGTGAAACACTTGTAAGTGTCACATCTGATGTTCCTACAAAGGTACAAGCTGCGCCGTTTACTACAGCTGATGGTTACACTTGGAAGTATATGTACACCATCATTGCTGCGGATTCAGAAAAGTTTTTAACACGATCTTATATGCCTGTTAAAACTCTAACAGTCAGTACTTCATCTTTAGCAGGTACTGTTACAACGGCATATGCTGCTGACGCAGATCGTGTAGTTGAAATGCTTCATGAAAATCCAAACATTATGGTTGGTCAAACAGTATCGACTTCGACATTAAACGTGGGTACATTTGCACCTACCACCGTGGTAAAAGCTGTATCTGGTAGGTTTGTAACTATGTCTTCTAACACTGCTGATTATACTACTGATGCCGGCACAACATTTACATTCGGCGATTTTGAAGATACCAATCCGCTATATGATCAACAACAAGCACAAAAAGATAGTATTGCTATCAAAGGTGGTATTGATCGTATCGAAGTTACGAATGTAGGTACGGGTATTAGTAACACAGCTGCACAAATTGCAGCACAAATCCATATCGTTGGTGATGGACTAAATGCTGCTGTTGTAGAAGCTGGTGTTACTAAGAGTGCTAATACAGTTACTCGTATTGTTCCTACTACTCCAGGTACTGGCTATAGCGTTGCTGATGTTTCAATTATTAATGATTCATTATCAGGTAGCGGATTAGCTGCTCGAGCAATTATTGGGCCACCTTCGGGCCATGGTGCAGATCCTGTTGCTGAACTCGGTGGTTTCTACATTGGATTGAATAGTCAAATCAGTGGTATTGATGATGTTGATATTGCAAACAACCAAGACTTTAGACAAATTACTGTATTAAAAAATCCTACAGTTCTTGGCGCGGTACAAACTGAAGCCGTGGCAGCTGCAACTTCAAGTAATAGAGGAACATTTAGAACAACTAAGTTTGTTACTTATAATAGCAGTTCTGACAGTGCGGTGGCTACGATGGCAACATTTGTCGCAAACGGTAATGATGTATTAATAAAAGGCGCTACAGCAATTAATGGTGTATTACCTCAAGCATATGTTGTTAATGTTGATACGACTGTTGGCGTACGAAGAATATACTATGTACAAGATAGTCTTACAGGATATCAAGCTTTTGATGCAACTGGCGATGTAACATATGCTCATTCGGGTGCACCTACTGGTGCTCAAACCGGTATTACGTTAACTGCATCTAATGGAACTACAACATTCGATAAAACATCAGGCGAAATATTATTCCTTGAAAATAGAGACCCTATTCAAAGAAGTAGTACACAAATAGAAGACATCAAATTAATCATTGAATTTTAAAAGAGAAAATAAAACATGTCGATTACCAATGTAAAAAATATATTTTCAACGTACACATTTGACGATTCTACAGAAGCAAAGAATTATCACAGAGTATTATTTAAACCTGGGGTATCTGTCCAGGCTCGTGAGTTGACTGAAATGCAATCTAATTTGCAACGTCAGATTGATTATCATGGGCAGTATTCTTTCGCTGATGGATCTAGAGTAGTAGGTGGTGAAGTTGCGCTTAATACTGACTATGATTATATCAAAGTCGAAAGCAGCTTCACTAATGCGTCAGGAGCAGCTGTTCCTGCTAGTGCGTTTATATCTAGTCTTGTAAATGCCGTGAATGGCACATTAACTAATGCGAATGGCGTTGTTGCTCAAGTCATACAAGTCATCAGTGAAGCTGGTGTTGACTTAGCGGCTGGCTCAAATAAAAGCGGAATATTGGAATCAGGTAATACTTCAGATGCTCTTACTATATACATTAAGTATGTTACTGGTAGTGGTACAGCGAATAGTAATACATTCGTTGCAGGCGAGCTTTTAACTTCGAGTACTAATGCTGCTGATATATTAATGGTCGGTGGTGGTTCTGATACGAATTTAAGTGATGGTGGAACTGTTACTGCTTCATCTGGTGCGGTTGCTACAAATCCTATAGGTAAAGGATCACAAGTCACGATCAATGAAGGTGTATATTTTATCTCTGGTAATTTTGTATATGTTGCTGCTGATAGTATCATTTTACAAAAGTATGATAATACTCCATCTAATATAATCGGATTGCAAGTTACTGAAAGTATTGCTACTGCCGCGACTGATACAAATTTGGTTGACAATGCTACTGGGTTTCCGAATGCTTCGGCTCCTGGTGCTGATCGATATAAAATTGCAACACAACTTATTAAAGCAGATCCTGCTAGTCCAACTGGTGTGTATAAAAATTATATTATTCTCTTGACTATTACTAATGGTGTGAAGCAAATTGAAGTTGCTCCTGCTGCTGAAGTTAATACTGAGCTTACAAAAAGATTAGCTCGACGAACAAGTGAAGAATCTGGTAACTATGCATTAAAACCATTTACATTAGACATTAAAGAATATCTTGATGATGGAACTAATGGTGGTTTTAAAACAGCTGCAGTAATCGCAGCTGAAGAAAGTCTAAGTACTGCTAATGATAATGCATTAGCTAAAGCCTTTGGCGAAAAGAAATATGTTGTTGGTGTAGAACCTAATGTTGCTTATGTTCAAGGATATAGAACTGAGAATATTTCAACTAATTTTATTACAGTTGATAAGCCAAGAGAAGTATCAACTGCTCCAAAGGATTATGTAGAAAAAAATCAAAGTACTAGTCGATTAGATATAGGTAACTATGTAAAAATCGATGTAAGTAGTGCTAGCACTTCAGTAGGATTTCCTGATATTGAAAACTTTAGCGAATTAGCTCTTATCGATACAGCAGGTGGTGCCACTAATCCAATCGCTTTAGTTGATACAGTTGCACTAGGTAGTGCTGCTGGTACTTTTCAAGGTACGTACTACGTAACAGATGGTGATGCACATACTACCGGTGCTAATGGTACTGGTGCTAGATTTAAAATCGTTATTGATAGCGCTGGTAAAGTTGTAGTTGAAGTGATCGATGGTGGTAATGGATATAACGTCAATAGTCTATTTACAGTACTGGGTACTAAATTTGGTGGTACAACG
>JGI20153J14295_10000648_pt1 | contig 29241 bp, 34 predicted proteins | sample COG_03_FD_14295 | JGI IMG/M metagenome (IMG submission 14295) | reverse complement strand
ACCAAAGGACCTACTTACTCAGAATGGCAGAGGATGAAACGCGTTGGCCAGAAAATAATCGTTGGACCAACCGAATTCATGAGGACGATGCAGTGGGTTTTATATCATTTTTAATTCATCAGCTTATTTCTGGCTTACCGGTTGAGTCTTTATACTTAGTGACCGATAATTCCTCAGCATTATTATTCGATGTGTTAAACCACATAAGGGAAGCACAGGGACTTGATATGATTATACGAAAGTCTAGTTCACCTTTTGAAGGAAAAAAACTTCAATCGGAAATCATCCCAAAAACGGACTTTATTTACCGTTATCCTGATTATAAAATTGGATATAGCTCAATTATCGCTTATTTTAAATAAGTGTTATACATGCGCAATCATTGATTCATGGTTAACAGTGATATAAAATGGCCCGTTAAAAAAATTATAGGCGCGTAGCTCAGTTGGTTAGAGCACCACATTGACATTGTGGGGGTCGTTGGTTCGAATCCAATCGCGCCTACCAATTAAGGGAATTATTCACTATATTGGTATAATAATCACACAATTAAAATAGATATTTAATATGCCAGAAATTAGTCTTCCCGATGGTTCCGTAAGGTCTTATAACAGCAATGTAAGTGTTGCTGATGTGGCTCAAGATATTGGTGAGGGGCTTGCAAGAGCTGCGCTTGCTGGCATAGTTAATGAGCAATTAGTTGATCTGTCACATATTATTTCCTCCGATGCAGAGCTTAGTATTGTTACCGCAAAAAATGATGAAGGTATTGATATCATTCGCCATTCCACTGCTCATCTCTTAGCAAACGCAGTAAAAGAACTTTTTCCGGAAGCGCAAGTGACTATTGGTCCGGTTATCGATGAAGGTTTTTATTACGATTTCTCATACAAGCGACCATTTACCCCAGACGACTTGTTAGTAATAGAAAAGAAAATGGCTGAATTAGCAAAAAAAGACTTACCCATTGAAAGAAGCATCATGCCAAGAAAAGAGGCAATTCAGTTTTTTAGGGACCTAGGGGAGCACTACAAGTCAGAAATTATTGAATCCATACCTCAGTCCGAATCGGTTTCTTTATATAAACAAGGTAATTTTGTAGATTTATGTAGAGGTCCTCATGTTCCTTCTACCGCAAAGCTCAAAGTGTTCAAGTTGATGAAGGTTGCAGGAGCTTATTGGCGAGGCGATTCCAACAATGAAATGCTTCAGAGGATTTATGGAACTGCTTGGGCAAATAAGGATGAGTTAAAAGAGTACCTGTATCGCTTAGAAGAAGCGGAGAAAAGAGACCATAGAAAGCTGGGTAAACAACTGGATTTGTTCCATATGCAAGACAATGCACCAGGCATGGTATTTTGGCATGCGAAAGGATGGTCTTTATGGCTTGCAGTGGAGGATTACATGCGGCAGATGTTCAAAGATTATGGATACAAAGAAATTAAAACGCCGACTATTATCGATAAATCGTTGTGGGAAAAATCTGGACACTGGGAAAATTATCAAGACAATATGTTTACCACTGCATCAGAAAATAGAGTGTATGCAGTTAAGCCAATGAACTGTCCCGGCCATGTCGAAGTTTTTAATAATACCCTTCATAGCTACAGAGACCTTCCGTTAAGGTTGGCCGAATTTGGTTCTTGCCACAGAAATGAGCCTTCAGGAGCATTGCATGGACTAATGCGTGTAAGAGGATTCACCCAGGATGATGCGCATATTTTTTGTACGGAAGATCAAATAAAAGAAGAAGTAATGGTGTTTAATGACATGCTTTTCAAAGCATATGCAGACTTTGGCTTTAAAGATATTGTGGTGATGCTGTCTACGCGACCAGAAAAAAGAGTCGGAAGCGATGAGGTTTGGGACAGGGCTGAGGAGGCTTTAGAGAGTGCCCTAAAAGAAACAGGCCTCTCATACACAATGCAACCGGGAGAAGGAGCATTTTACGGCCCAAAAATTGAATATACCTTAAAAGATAGCTTAGGTCGTGTATGGCAATGTGGCACTATTCAGCTAGACTTTAATCTTCCTAAAAGACTGGGGGCGGAGTATATCGACGAAGATAACAGTCGAAAAAATCCTGTTATGCTCCATCGGGCAATTGTGGGATCAATGGAACGGTTTATTGGCATTCTTATAGAGCATTACGCCGGATCATTACCATTATGGCTAGCGCCTATTCAAGTGGTCTTGCTAAATATATCCGATGCACAAAAAGAATACGCAAAAGCGCTTGAGACGATTTTTAAGGAAAAAGGCATTAGATGCGAATCAGACTTGAGAAATGAGAAGATTACCTATAAAATACGCGAACACAGCATGCAGCGGATACCCTATATGGTTGTTTTGGGTGATCGTGAGATGCAAGAAAAACAAGTAACTGTAAGAACACAAAGTGGTGAAGATCTTGGTGCAATGGCAATTGATGCTTTTATTCAGCACCTCAATAGTGATATTGAAAAAAAGATTTAAGCGTATGCAGTTAATTTATATATCAGGGGATTACTATAGCTTTAGATAAAAATGTTCGAATTAATAGCGACATAACAGCGCAAGAAATTCGTCTGGTAGGAATGGAAGCAGAGCCCTTAGGTATTGTGTCATTAGCGGATGCGATAGCACAAGCAGAAGACTTAGAAACTGATTTAGTGGAAATCGCACCTAAAGCGAAGCCGCCGGTGTGTAGGTTGATGGATTATGGCAAGTTTAAATATTCCCAAAGTAAAAAGTTGCATGAAGCAAAAACGAAACAAAAGAATGTCCAGGTTAAAGAGGTAAAATTTAGACCTGGTACCGATGATAATGACTATAACGTTAAGTTAAGAAATCTAATCCGATTTCTTGGTGACGGTGACAAGACGAAGGTAACACTAAGATTTAGAGGTAGAGAAATTGCTCATCAACAGCTCGGTATGGCTCTTTTAAAAAGAGTTGAGGCTGATCTTGAGGAATACGGCGTAGTAGAACAATTTCCCAAAATGGAGGGACGCCAAATGGTGATGGTTTTGCAACCCAGTAAAAAACCTAAGCAGAAAACAAAAGTTGACGTTGTTAAAGACGACAATAAAGAAGAGGTAACCGAGCTTAGTAATGAAGTAGCGGATACATAAAAAGAAGAAGAGTGATAAGGCCTAAAGGCATGCCGAAGCACTCACAAATTTTATTAGGAGAAAAAAATGCCAAAAATGAAAACCAAAAGCGGTGCAAAAAAACGCTTTAAATTCTTAGGAAGTGGGGCTATTAAACGGACCCATTCCCATCTTCGTCACATCCTTACCAAGAAGACTACTAAGCAAAAAAGAAATCTTCGTGGAACTGAAATCATTTCATCAAGCGACGCGAAACGAGTTCGCGCGATGATGCCAACCCAATAAGGAGACTGAGATGCCTAGAGTAAAACGCGGAGTAACCGCAAGAGCAAAACATAAAAAAGTACTAGTAGCGGCTAAAGGCTTCCGTGGCCGCCGTAAAAACGTATACCGAGTAGCTAAACAAGCCGTTATGAAAGCGGGCCAGTATGCTTACCGTGATCGCAGACAGAAGAAGCGTGTATTTAGAGTCCTATGGATCGCCAGAATTAATGCAGGGGCCAGGGAGTTTGGTTTGACTTATAGCCGCTTCATGAATGGTTTGAAAAAGGCTTCCGTAGAGGTTGATCGTAAAGTATTAGCTGATATGGCGGTTTTTGATAAGCCAGCTTTTGAAAAGTTTGTTGAGCTAGCAAAAAATAACCTCGGAACTGTTTAACAAGAAGAATGGTAAAAAAAGGAGGCTAAAGGCCTCCTTTTTTATTAGAATAGAGCTATGGAACATCTAAAAAAATTAATTGATGAAGCAAAAAAAGACTTTGATTCTTGCGGCTCCCTGACCGAGCTTGATAACGCAAAATCAAAGTATATCGGCAAAACTGGCCCATTGACTGAGGCCATGAAAGGCCTCTCTAGTTTACCCAAGGAAGAAAAACCCAAAGCTGGTGCATTTATTAATGAGATTAAAAAAAGCATTGAGGCCTTGTTATCTGCACGCAAAGAAATGATTCAAAATGAAGAACTGTTAAACCAGTTGAATGATGAATCCATCGATGTGACATTGCCGGGGGTCAAAAGAAATCAGGGGAGCCTTCACCCTATTACCCACACAATGAACCGTATTGAAATGTTTTTTCATTCCATTGGCTTCACCCTAGCAGATGGACCTGAAATTGAAGATGATTACCATAATTTTACCGCATTAAATATTCCAGAATACCATCCAGCTAGAGCTATGCATGACACCTTTTATATTGATGATGAGCATGTGCTAAGAACTCACACCTCGCCTGTGCAGGTAAGGTATATGAAGAATAATAAACCGCCATTAAAGATTATATCCCCAGGAAGGGTTTATCGTGTAGATTCCGATGCCACACACTCCCCGATGTTTCACCAGGTTGAAGGTCTTTGGATTGATGAGAAGGTCAGTTTTGCCAATCTAAAGGGGGTAGTCCAAGATTTTCTTCAGCAATTTTTTGAAGATGAAACATTAAGCATTCGCTTCAGACCTTCTTTTTTCCCTTTTACAGAACCGTCTGCCGAAATTGATATGAGCTGGAATGGGGGTTGGCTTGAGATCGGTGGTTGCGGTATGGTTCACCCAGAGGTGCTAAGGCAAGTGGGTATTGACACCAATGAATACCAAGGTTTTGCCTTTGGTTTGGGCGTTGAGCGTTTAGCTATGCTGAAATTTCAACTAAATGATTTAAGACCATTTTTTACGAATGACTTACGATTCCTTCAGCAATTTAGGGCCTAAATAATGCAATTTTCTAAATCATGGCTCCAAGAATTCTTTAACTCATCATTAGATGCGATTGATCTTGCCCAAACCCTGACGATAGCAGGGATTGAAGTTGAAGATATTCAAGACTTATCCGGCTTATCGGATCAAATTGTAGTGGGTGAAATTGTTGCTATGGAAAAGCACCCAGACGCCGATCGATTAAATGTTTGCCAAGTTGATGTAGGCGCTAATGATTTACTGCAGATAGTTTGCGGCGCACCCAATGCGCGCAAAGGGTTAAAAATTCCTTGCGCCATGGTGGGGGCAAAGCTACCGGGGTTTGATATAAAAAAAGCTAAGTTAAGAGGAGTTGAATCATTTGGTATGCTCTGTTCGGCAAAAGAATTAGGGCTGAGTCAGGAAGCCGATGGATTGTATGAACTTGGTTCTAGCCTGGTACTCGGACAAACCATTATTGATGCATTAGCATTAAATGACTCTATTTACCATTTATCTATTACTCCTAACCGAGCCGACTGCCTTAGCATAAAGGGTATTGCTCGGGAGGTAGCGGCTTTATCTGACCTTACGCTCAAAAATAAGGATATGGTTCAAAATCTACAATATAAAAAAAATAATACCCAAAAGGTTGTCATTGAGGATCCCGTGTTATGCCCAAGGTATGTCGGTATGCTTATTCAGGGTGTAGATAATAAGAAAAAATTACCGGAATTTATAACCCATTACCTGGAGAGAGGGGGGATATCGTCGATTAACCCTGTCGTGGATATTACGAATTACGTCCTACTAGAGACTGGACAACCATTGCATGCCTTTGATCATGACAAGATTGACGGAAATATTCGTGTACGCAAAGCTCTAAATGGCGAGGTGTTATTGACAATCAATCAACTGGAAATTGTTTTTGATGGAGGTGAGCTTATCATCGCAGATAACTCGGGGCCGTTGGCCTTGGCAGGTATCATGGGAGGCCACCTATCATCCACACAAGAAGGTTCCACCAATATATTTCTTGAAAGCGCCTATTTCGATCCAGCAGCTATCTCCGGAAGGGCTAGATCCTTCGGACTAAATACCGACTCATCTCATCGCTTTGAACGCGGCGTCGACTTTGGCTACACACGGAATGCAGCAGAGTATGCTGCAGCGTTAATTATGCAGTATTGTGGTGGTAGAATCGAAGAATCTGCAGATATAACTGGCAGCTTACCTGAGCGTCCTGCGATTACCCTGAGAGTGAAAAAAGTGACCGACGTCATGGGTGTCAGGATATCTGACATAGAAATAAAAATCATTTTAGAAAAATTACGGTTTGAATTTACTTACGACGAAAGTATATTCACAGTGATCCCACCTACCTATCGATTTGATATGTCGATTGAAGAAGATTTGGTTGAAGAGATCATCCGCTTGTACGGTTACGATAATATCCCAGCATTAGCTCCCAGCACAGAAGCAAAAATACTGCCAGTAGACAGCCAAAAGAAAGACGTAAAAACGATCAAGAATGCATTAGCCAATCTTGGATACAACGAAGTTATCAGTTATAGTTTTATTGGAAAAGATGTAGAAATTGGTCTTCATGGCAACACCACACCTATTGCATTAAAAAATCCGATCGCCTCACATTTGGATGTCATGCGATCCCATTTATGGGGCAGCCATTTAGAAGTCCTCGTATATAACCTTAATCGTAATCAAAAAAACGTCAAAATCTTTGAGGTCGCATCGGTTTATGCGAAGCATAAAGGGGACTACACTGAGGCCAAGATACTGTCCGGGCTGGTGTATGGCGATCATCTCCCGGAACAATGGTCAGAAAAAATTAGAGAAATAAATTATTATGATATCAAGGGTGATATAGAAACTATCTCAAGTAATACATTAAGTTTTAGGAAGCCTGCTACAGATCTCCCTGCCGCCTTTCATCCTGGTAAGGTTGCTGAGGTGATGTTGAGTAACACCCGTATCGGCTGGGTGGGGCAGCTCCATCCCTCATGGCAACAGAAGTATGAGTTACCCAGAAAGGCGTATCTATTTGAAATCGATATAGAAAAAGTGGCGGAGGTTAAAGGGGTGTCGTACACGATCCCGAGTAAATTCATTCCTATACGCCGAGATATCTCACTGGTTATGAACAAGGATGTGGTGGTGGGTGAGGCGATTGAGAGTGTATATGCCAAGCAAATCCCTGGCCTCATTGAGCTCCAAGCATTTGATATTTATGAGGGCGAAGGTATAGAAAAGGGTAAAAAAAGTATTGCATTTCTGATACTTATCCAAGATACTTATAAAACACTTGAGGATAGCGATATAGCTAATGTAGTTGATCAAGTGATCAAGGTAATGGAAAGTAATTACGAAGCTAAATTACGATAATAAATTTTATATGAAAATGTTATGACCTTAACCAAAGCAGAGCTATCCGAGATTTTATTTGACCAAGTGGGTTTAAATAAAAGCGAAGCCAAAGAGATGGTCGAAGCCTTCTTTGAAGAGATTCGATCTGCTCTTGAGAATGGCGATAGCGTCAAGCTATCTGGGTTTGGTAATTTCGATCTTAGAACCAAAGCAGAGCGACCTGGAAGAAATCCTAAAACAGGAGAAGAGATTCCTATCAAAGCCCGTCGCGTTGTCACTTTTCATTCCAGTCAGAAGCTTAAAACTAGCGTAGAAGAGAAGACAGCTGGAAAACAAACATAAAAAACAATTACCTCTAATCCCCAACAAAAGGTATTTTGCTATTGGTGAGGTGAGCACACTTTGTGATTTAAAGCCGCATGTGCTGAGATATTGGGAGCAAGAATTTAGCCAGCTTAAGCCGACCACGCGTCGGGGTAATCGAAGGTATTATCAGCAAGCGGAAATTCTACTAATACGAAAAATCAGGGAGTTGCTTTACTTTGATGGTTTTACAATTCAAGGTGCCAAAGGAAAGCTTTCTGACCGTCAGTTTGTTAAGGATACGACTTCAAAAGAAGCCATAGAAAAAGCTCAGGCAGAACTGCCGTTGGACGATTCAGTGGTTTCCCAAAGCTCTATGGACTTAAATAACTTTAAGGCACAGCTAAGCGACATCCTCAAGGTTCTAAAGTAGATAAAAAAACAGGTTTAATTAATTCGGGGCGTAGCGCAGCCTGGTAGCGTACATGCATGGGGTGCATGGGGTCGTGAGTTCGAATCTCACCGTCCCGACCAATTAAATCACTTTGTATGGATTGTATTTCTTTTATTATTCTATTAACTCACCTTACGGTTACCTTTTTTTGGACCAACAAGGTGTACCTACTCACCAGCCATGACGTATTTTTATATAAAGGATTCCAGAGGGCTGTTTATTTGTAATTTTTTTATAGAGCCTCTTGGTGATTTGCCCGCTCAACTATCTGGGGTAAACTAGTTTGATGAAAAATAAAAGTACCCTTTACCCAAATTACAACAGCATTTAACAATTGAATACTACCTCAGCAATAAACCTAGCGGTAACACACTCAAGATACCTGGCGTCGTTATTTGATGCCAAGCCTGAGCTATGCAAGACTATAAAGCAACTGATACTTAGTCCAGTCCACACAGACGATATCCTCAGGTACGCAAAAGGCTTTTCTTTAAGCGACACCAACAGCTTAAACACCAACCTCAGGTTGATGCGGCATCACTTCTTCGCTTTAAGCCTTATTCGTGATTTGAATGGTTTGAGTGACATTACCGAGACATTTAATACCCACACCATACTTGCCGAGACAGCTTTACGTGAGGCGGAAAAATTTCATTGGGACGCGCTAACGACCGTGCATGGGTGCCCAGCCAATAGTCATGGGGAGATTCAGAGGCTTATTATCGTGGCGATGGGCAAGATGGGTGGCCATGAGCTGAACCCCTCGTCTGATATTGATTTGGTATTCTTCTATGAGGATGATGGCCTGACCACAGGTAAAGACCCAATCAGCAACCACGATTTTTTTAACAAGCTCGGGAAGCTTATCATCACCTCACTGAACGACTATACCGAGGAGGGTATTGTCTTTAGGGTGGACATGAGATTAAGGCCCTTTGGGTCGCAAGGGCTGTTGGTTACCCCCTTAGAGTCGTTTGAAGATTACTTAGTGACCCACGGATTAGACTGGGAAAGGTATGCTTGGCAAAAGAGTAGGGTGGTTCTTGGCCCCGCTGTATGGATTAATTCGTTAATTGAGCCCTTTGTCTATAGAAAATATCTGGACTTTAATATCTTTGCATCTCTCAGAAATATTAAAAAAAAGATTGGTCAGGATATGCAAAAAAAAATCAATGCAGGCGATATCAAGGTAGGAAGAGGAGGTATTAGAACACTTGAGTTTATTGTTCAATCTTTTCAGTTAGTGCGGGGTGGTAAAGACAGATCATTGCGGTGCAGGGGTTTTATGGAGGCCTTAACGCAACTGAAAAATCATAAGCTCATACCGAACAAAACCGCGAAAACCTTACATGATAGCTACATATTTTTTAGGCATCTAGAGCACCGGTTACAGTATGTCGACGATGCGCAAACACACAAACTGCCGGTAAAAATAGAGGACAAAGCGTTGTTAGCAGGGGCTATGAACTGTAAAAGTTGGACAGTGCTTGAAAAAAACATACACCAACACCAAGACAAAGTGGAGCAGATTTTTGATGAGATGTTCAGCCAAGACTCACAACCTTTGTCTCCTATGCAAGAAGACCTAAAGGATCTGTGGAGTCTCGAGGTGACGGAAGATTTTGCCGTTCATTGCCTAGACAATTTAGGGTATAAAAAACCGTTAGATACCTATCATTTTATGCAAAATTTAAAATCGATGGGACATTACCCCACCTTCCCAGCCAGCACAAAAGAAAAGCTCAACACGCTTATCCCCGTCGTATTACATGAGGTTGCCCTAGTAGACAACCCTGATAAAACCTTGGTGCATATACTTAATGCGCTTGATAGCATCGCCCATCGCTCGAGTTACTTGGCTTTGTTAAATGAGAACATAGCCGCCCTAAAGTTGTTAATTAAAATTGCCAGTTTTGACCAAGAGTTTATTCAGAATATTGTTAAATTTCCCGCGATGATTGATGACCTAATGGATAGCTCGGAATTTACCAAGCCCTTTGATTTGGCTGAACCCAGTAAAAAATTAACCGATCAGCTCAATAGGAGCCGGGGGGACACCGAGCTACAGATGAATTTATTACGTGACTTTAAAAACTCCACGATCTTTAAATTGGCGGTACAGGAGTTGATGCAGATATATCCTGTTGAACATATTTCAGATGCCCTGGCAGACATAGCCGACCTTATTACGCAACAAGCACTGCGCTGTGTTTGGGAAACCCTTTACCCAAAACTACCCTTTCCTGCCTTAGGCATCATTGCCTACGGAAAATTTGGCGGTAAAGAAATGAGTTACCTATCTGATTTAGACCTGGTGTTTGTTTTCGATGAGAAAAAATCGAAGGACAGGGATAAATACATAAAATTAGTGCAGCGCTTCAATAGCTGGGTTACTTCCTATACCGCCTCGGGAATACTGTACGACATCGATTTACGATTAAGGCCTGACGGGGGGAGTGGTTTATTGATTTCGGGTTGGGACGCCTACAGTGAGTACCAACTTAATCGATCATTAATATGGGAACACCAAGCCCTTACAAGAGCAAGATTTGTTTCAGAAAACAAAACCCTTAAGCGAAAATTTAATCATCTCAGGCAGTCCATCCTGCAGGAAAAAAGGGATATTCTGCGGCTTAAAACCGATATCATTGAAATGAGAGAAAGGATAGATCGTGAGAAAAAACCCATCGGAGATCTGTTTGATTTAAAACTTAGTCGCGGAGGGTTGGTCGACATTGAATTCTTAACGCAATTTTATGTTTTAGGGTATAGCCATCAATATGCTGAACTTTGTGAGAATGTCGGAAATATTGCATTGATAAAGAAATTATCAGAGCTGAATTTACTAGCGACAAAGGATGCTTCAAGCCTTATCTCTGCCTATAAAATATATCGCACAAAACAACATCAGCAGGGGCTAAATCCTAAAAATCCTGGTAAAGTTGAACTGAGGTCTGTTGAGCTTCATCAAAAAGCAGTTCAAGCAGTATGGCAAGAATTTGCGAAACCATAAGAAGCCGAGAATATTTGAAAGGATAGAGCGATGGCACAAGCATTAATTTTCGATACAGAAACGACCGGTAGAAATGATCCTGTATTGATTGAGGCAGCATGGATAGAGATCCTTGATATTGCCAACTTTGAGTTAGGAACAAGCTTTTGTGAACGATTTAATCCAGGAAAACCGATCGAGTTGGGGGCATTAGCTACCCATCATATTTATGATGAAGAGTTGGTTGACTGCCCTCCCGCCAGCTCGTTTGCACTCCCCCTTCGTTGTGAGTACCTAATCGGACACAATATTGATTACGATTGGAATGTGGTGAGTCAGCCGAGCTTGAAAAGAATCTGTACCCTAGCCTTGGCTCGCAAAGTTTGGCCAAACATCGATGCTTATTCGCAAAGCGCTCTGGTCTACTACCTTGATCGAAATAATGCCAAAAGCATACTAAAAAATGCCCACTCTGCCGAGGCAGACGTGATGATTTGTGCGTCCATCCTAAAACAACTATGCCTCACCCTTAAGGTCACGTCTATGGAGCAACTCTGGACCCTAAGTGAGGAGGCAAGAATACCTTCGGTCATGCCCTTTGGTAAACATAAAGGTGAGCCGATCGCCGAGATACCGATGGACTATAAGCGGTGGTTGTTAAATCAAGATAACATTGACCCCTACCTCAAGAATGCTCTTTTAGGAGGATCCTAGGAACGACATGGAAAAAGTACGCATATCTAAAATATTATCTGAGCAGGGCCTATGTTCTAGAAGAGAGGCCGATAAATTTATTGAGCTTGGTTTAGTTCTACTTGACGGAAAAACGGTCAGTGAGCTGGGAACTAAGGCTTGCAGGACACAAAAAGTCGAATTAAAGGATAGGGCTCAAATTGCACAATCGGCTAAAGCCACCATCATCTTAAATAAACCGGTCGGCTTTATTTCACATCTTGATGATGACAAAGAGTTTACTCCTGCCGCCTCCTTAGTGACACCAGATAAATTTTACCAAACTAATGATACAAGAAGGCCCACCTTTAATACCGACGGCCTGGCTCCTGCAGGGAGGTTAGACATTGATTCATCAGGGTTATTGGTGTTAACGCAAGACGGTCGGATTGCCAAACAGATTATTGGCGAGAATGTGATTGTGGAAAAAGAGTACTTGGTTCGCATTGAAGGCACATTGACCGATGAGGCGCTTTCTTTACTGAATCATGGCTTAACGCTTGATGGGTATGAGTTAAAACCAGCAAAGGTGCTGTGGCAAAATGATGCCCAATTAAGCTTTACATTGATCGAGGGGCGTAACCGTCAAATTCGTAAAATGTGCCAATTAGTCGGGGTGAAGGTAACGGCTCTTAAGCGGGTGCGCATAGGGAATGTGCGGTTAGGAAATATCCCTTCTGGCTCCTGGCGATTTTTGGGGGCCGAAGAACACTTTTAACCTTCGGCATTAAATATACCTTATGTATAAGATCATTTTATTATTACTAGTTCATGTGCTTTCTGCTCAAGCGGATGCATTTGGTGACTTTGCGAAGACAAATTATTTTTCTGAAATTGACCCATCATTTCTTCAGTTAACCGCAGAATGCAGAAAAAATTTTGATGAAAAAAAGAATAAAAAAGCCTTTGAGATACTTTTTTACAGCAAAGGAAAGCACGTGTTTGATCTCAACAAACACTACAGCTCCCACCATGAGGGCCACAAGAATTTAAAGACCCCCTTTTATTCGATTACGTTTTGGAACTGGTTTAACGCCATAGCCATAGAGACGGAAAGTCAGCAATTTGTCAGCAACACAACGCAAAAAACCATGCGGAGGAATGAGCTGATTCCGCAGGAGCTATTTGACGATATTGTTACGACAGGGACGTTTACGGTGTACTTTCATTACCTAATGGATAATGCAAAGAGTACGGGGCAGTTTACTATTGGGAATAGGGATGACGTGAGAAGTTGTTTTCGCTAGGAATAATGGACCTCTTAATTAATGATTACGTAACTGCAGTCTTCATTTTTTTGGGTGCCATACTGTACTCATCGGTTGGGCATGGCGGGGCGTCATCATATATTGCCATTATGTCGTTGATGGGAACCCCCATAAATATCATAAAACCCATAGGCTTAATTCTTAATATCATCGTCTCATCAGTCGGAAGCTTTCGATTTATACGACACAAATTCTTTAATTTTAAGGTGTTCTTACCAGTAGCGATAGGCTCTATCCCAGCAGCTTTTTTAGGGGGATACCTTGAGTTAACGGCAACCATATATCGGCCCTTAGTGGGATGTATCTTGCTTGTTGCGGGCTTTCAATTTATCTTTAACATTCTTGATCAGCTCAAACCAAGTAAAGCAGAAATTAATTGGGTGGTAGCACTCATGCTTGGGGCGGTGATAGGATTGTTGTCAGGATTAACAGGGACCGGTGGAGGTATTTTTCTCTCCCCGTTAATTGTCTTTTTTGGATGGACCTCCATTAAAGAAGCGTCAGGAACCGCCTCCGCTTTTATCTTTTTTAATTCATTGTCGGGTTTAATGGGTAATATGGCATCTATCCAAGAGTTGCCAACCACTGTATTGTTATTTTCTTGTGCAGCGCTCTTGGGTGTTATTATCGGTACGCAGCTAGGGATTAAGCACCTTAATGTTGGTGGTTTGAAAAAAGTTTTGGGATGCGTGCTCATCCTTGCCGGTTTAAAATTTATTATCACGTAACAGTTCACACTAAGGAGTTATCATTTTGTTAGTTAGAGAGTCGCAGAAACCTTTTTTTTGGTTATTTTTTAGCATAGGATTTTTCCTGTGCATCTTCTTAACGATTAACGAATATTTTTCCCATCAGATCTTTACCAAGGAGCTCCACACACAAATTACTTACTGTGAAACATTAAGCACAGACTGTGGGTTTGATGCCTTGAAACAAAGTGATTTAAAAGACCTAAACGCGAATCAGAAACGCATCATTGAATTAACATCATTGGTGCAAAGTTATGGCTCTAGCATGCTAAAAAATCTGTATATTTTTTTGATATTTTTATTGATTGGAATCTTGCCGGTACTCGGAAATCTCTATCATGAGATACGGTCAAATTTGCGATTGAGTAGGTAGATACTGGACTAGATACTAATGTCTTTAGTAAATCCATTTCCCTTGGTGTCTCTTACCATAATATTAATGGATTCTTTTGTACCTGAATTAATCTTAAACTTGAGATAAGGGTCCTGACTCATGGATATCCTGTTTTTTGCGACCAACAGCACCTCTTCATTACTCACATAAATAATTTCCTCTACTATCCATCTGGGAATATACCCCCCCGAATCGAGATCCTTTTGAAGTCCGGTAAAGTTTGGATGTTTAATTCTTGTGGTAAGGAAACGGTCCTTAGTTTTGGCAAGAATTTTTCCAAGATCGGTTGTGAGCTCTGGATCGTGCACGTCCATATATCCGCTGCAGCCGCCTGATGCCCTTATGGGAATGGCGCTCATATAGAGTTTACCGTTGCCGTCTTCACCTACAACACGAACAAAGGAGTCCGTTTCCATCCGGATTCTTGTCGAGAGATCGAGTTCTTGAGAATGTTTGGATAGCTGGTAGGTTGCAGCTAGCTGGGTAGGATTGGCATCAATAATTAAGAATACGTTCTTCATCTCGATGTTTTTGGGGGTGTCGAGCTTTATCGTTACGGGTACCTGAGCCCCGCTTGAGGCTCTTCTTGGACCGGAGATAGTTAAAAAATCCGCCTCATTTATGACCCGGTCTTGAAAGAGTCTTTCTTTGACATAGGGCCACAATTCCGGATTAGCTTCCGCCGAAGCCGTGAAAGGACTGAACATCAACAATAAGAAAAAAATACGCAAAATCATAGAAACAATTTAACCTAAATAAAATCTATAGTGTTAACTTAATACAAATTACCTTAAAAGTCTATGTAACTATTATGTTTAGAATCCTCATCTGTCTTTCACTAACCCTCATTCATAGCGCATTTGCGGGAGATGTATTACAAATGGCACAGGACGGCCATCCCCCCTCACAGTTTGAGCAAGGCATGCGAGAAATAAGCAGTCATAGCAATCAACCCTCTAACTGGCTTTTTATAGCCGCGCTTCAAGATCATCAGCAAGCCACTCATTACCTCAAGAAAATAGCACGAGAAGCCAGCCCCATACATAAGGAGTTGCTGGCCGTTAATCCTGACAATAGATTATTTATTAATACCTATGGACCCATAACCAAGGTCGCAAAAAATGATCTTAATGCCTTGAGAAAGAAGGGCAACCAAGGAGATATTGAGGCGCAATATTTGATGTGGAAGCTGTATGCTAATGACAAGGGGGTTAGTAAAGCGGAGGCTTGGCCATGGCTTAAGCAGGCTGCGGGTAATCATCATCCTCGCGCCAACTTCTCCCTAGGTCTGCTTTATTATTATGGCTACATCGTTCCTGAAGAAAAAAAACGTGCCTATCAGTTGATTCTCAAATCCAGTGAACTAGGCTTTAATTTAGCGACGGTTTTCTTAAAAGAGTATGAGAAATAATTCCTACCCCTCAAATCTTGACAAAATTGGTTAATGAACTAATAATAAATTAATTGTTTGAGCCATGAGGTTAACTTCAATGGTTAAAATGACGGCACTATCTATAAGAAGTTACCTTTAATTTTACAGGAGAGATTAAATGAAACATTTGTTAGTAGGCGTACTCGGAGCATTTTTATTGGCTGGTTGTGTTCAGCCTGAACCAGAAAAAGAATTCCACCCAACAGATGCATTGCTGATTGGTGGTAATGGAGGATTTAATCCTTCACCAGATGAAACCGATATGGTTGATCTGTTCCCAGAAGACGAGGGCCCAGACCTTACCGGATCAACTGAAAAGGCATTTCACCCAACCGATGCATTGCTGATTGGTGGAAACGGCCCATTTAACGCATCACCTGATGCTGATGACGTTGTGGATCTTGGTCTAGACTAAGAGGGATTTATGCCATAAAAAAGGGCCTAAGTAGGCCCTTTTTTATGGCCTATACTCACGGGGGATCTCATGATTTTACTTAGCAAATCTTCATGTAGATCTTCATATACATTAATTCGCAAAGGTCTAATATAGTTTTTGTAAATCTCAAGTTGAACCTTACATTTGGGTTATTAAAATGTATCTTCAATGATCTGGTTTATGTTTAATGATCTTATTAACCATAAACAAGGAGAAATACTATGTGGACAACACCTCAAGCGACTGAAATGCGTTTTGGTTTTGAAGTAACTATGTATGTAATGAACAAGTAATTGATCATGTATACAGAAATTACTGATTGGCCGTTTCATATGTGGCAATGTACTTGCCCTATATGTTCAGCCAAGTCTTAATTATTAACTTTTCTTTAAGGAGAAATATTATGTGGACAACACCATCAGCAACTGAAATGCGTTTTGGTTTTGAAGTAACCATGTACGTAATGAACAAGTAATTTTATTTGTTCTAATGAAAAAGCCTGGCAGTAATGCCGGGCTTTTTTTATGTCTGTTATATAATGAAATTATGAAAATTTTTCCCTCTCTTGCTCTGTTTAACCGTTCCCATTCATGCCGCCGCTCAAAATTGGGTGCTAATGCATGATGACATGCAGCAAAAAAAACGCTTTTATGTTCAGTTAGCAGATTTTCGTTTGATTGAAGGAAAAACCCGCATGTGGGTGATGGAAACGTACGGTATGGCCGAGACAACGATGAACCTTCAATACCAATCGATTAAAAGCTTGATTCAGTTTGACTGCAATAACAATGCAATGCGAATTATGGGTTACGCGTTATATGCATCTGAAGACGCCACAGGAAAATCACTATTTAGTAAGAGCTCAGCATTAGAGTGGGAAAACATCAAAGCTAATACGGTCAACTCCGAATACCATGGTATTGCCTGTCAAGAGGCAATGGCTACTCAACCGTAATTGTAATTTTTTTTGATATGACCGGTGGGTTGTGCGGGATGTGAAAATGATCCCCTAGCATCAGTTGTAGGGTATTTTTGCCTAGAGGCAATGTCAAAGACACCTCTGTTTGCCCTTTACCAAAATGCTGATGGTGGTCATCGCTTGGAATGGGTTGATTAATTTTTGGTATCTGACCTGCATTAATAAGCAAATGGTGATGGCCGGTATGTGGTTTTTTGATCCCAGCGGGAGCAACACCCATATTTTTTAAGCCAAAAATCACTGTTACGGGGTTGGAAACTGTTTCACCGTTGACTGGGCTAATAATATAAGCCGTGGCATTGTCGGTTGAAGGGCTCCGCTCGACAGCCATCACAGAGGTTGTGAGAGGTATGGTGAGCATTAGTAAAAATTGAGAAATTTTCATATCAGAAAGGAATTCTATCTTTCTCTATATATTTTTCAAGGCATACTTTAAAATCTTTTTGTATGGTGGCTAATTCTGCCGCACTTTCAGCCTCAAACCTAAGAACAATAACGGGCGTTGTATTCGATGCTCGCATTAAACCAAAGCCGCTTTCATACTCCACCCTTAATCCATCGATCTTGATAACATTAATGGCGTCGACAAAAATTGCTTCCTCTTGTAAGGCTTGGATGATCTGATGTTGCTGACCCTCATCCAGCTGGATATTTAATTCGGGGGTGCTGACGCTTTTTGGCAATGATTCTAGGACGGCTGAAGGGTCATCAAACTGACTCAAGATCTCAAGCATTCGTGCCCCTGCATATAACCCATCATCAAAACCATACCATTTGTCATTAAAGAATGTATGGCCACTCATTTCTCCTGCTAGGATGGCGTTACTTTCCTTCATTTTTTTCTTAATGAGGGAATGACCGGTTTTCCATATAAGAGGAACCCCCCCCTTATCCCTTATCCACTGAAAAAGATGCTTGGTCGACTTCACATCAAAAATAACGGTAGCACCGGGGTGATTTTTTAATACCGATTCCGCAAATAACAATAACTGTCGATCAGGATAGATGATTTCACCGGACTTTGTGACAACACCTAGCCGGTCTGCATCCCCATCAAATGCTAACCCTAACTCGCTATCAGTGGTGGCTAGATTATGTTGGAGGTCGATTAAGTTATCTGGATTAGAGGGGTCGGGATGGTGGTTGGGAAAGTTCCCATCGACATCACAATACAATGCTTTCACCTCCGCCCCCAAGCCCCGAAAAAGCTCTTCGGCACAAATACCACCCGCTCCATTACCACAATCAATGGTGATTTTTATGGGCCGATGGATGTTGATGTCCTGGTAAATAGCTGCTAAATAGTGGTCTTGAATATTTGTTTGGGTAGAGCTACCCAAACCTGTTAAAAACCGTTGATCGATAATTCGCTCATACAGCGACTGAATTTGATCGGAGGAAATAGTCTCACCTGCAATCATCATTTTAAAGCCGTTGTAATTAGGGGGGTTATGACTCCCGGTAATCATGACACCCGAATGGGTTTCTAGAAAGTGGGTACTAAAGTACAGCATAGGGGTGGTAACCAAACCAATGTCAATCACCTTAATACCGGTTGAGAGCAAGCCCTTAATTAGGGCTTCGCATAATTCCGGGCTAGACAGTCGCCCGTCGTAACCGACACAAATCGTCTGTTGCTTTTGGGATACCGCCTCACTACCGATAGAGCGGCCGATAAGCTCTACCGAAAAGGCATCAAGGGATTCCCCGACAATACCTCTAATGTCGTAAGCTTTAAAAATATTTTTTTCAATACCAGACTTACTCATACTCCTCAATCCAAGCTAGCTGTATAGCCTCTAAAATCCTTTCTCCGCACTTTTCGGGGTCCCCCTCAAACCCATCCAGAGCTAAGATCCATTGCAATAAATCGGTAAAACGAATCGTTTTTGGGTCTATGTCCGGATGAATGTCATATAAATTTTCTGCAATTGTTTGGGTATCTGTCCAATTCATAATCTCGTAACCTTTTTTTTGAATTTAATATTCTTCCCTTTGTCTTCTTAATATACATAAAACATGAGAAATTGCGTTTTTTAACATGTTAAAATAATACCTTATTACACCCTTACAATTGCAACTCTTTAAAGCGAGACTTTATGTTTAGTAAATCATTACCATTAAAAAAATCGGATCCTGATTTGTGGGACCACATTGTTAGTGAGACGATGCGTCAGGAAGCACACATAGAATTAATTGCCTCAGAAAACTATACCAGTCCAGCGGTGATGGAAGCCCAAGGCTCGCAATTAACTAATAAATATGCGGAAGGCTACATAGCTAAAAGGTTTTATGGTGGATGCGAATATGTGGATCAGGTGGAGCAGTTATGTATCGATCGTTTAAAACAATTGTACGGAGCAGAGTATGTCAATGTCCAACCTCACTCAGGAAGCCAAGCCAACCAAGCGGTCTATTTTGCAGTATTAAAACCTGGCGACACCATTATGGGTATGAACCTTGGTCACGGAGGACACTTAACCCATGGCTCGCCCGCTAATTTATCCGGTAAGTTATTTAATGTTGTTCCTTATGGTCTAAACGAAGACGAGGAAATTGATTACGACGAAATGGAAAAACTGGCTATTGAAAGTAAGCCTAAATTAATTATTGGGGGCGCATCTGCCTATGCCTTAAGGTTTGACTGGGAGAGGATGTCAGAAATCGCCAAAAAAGTGGGAGCGTATTTTATGGTGGATATGGCGCATTACTCCGGCCTCATTGCAGGAAAAGTCTACCCCAATCCGGTTCCTTACGCAGATTTTGTTACGTCCACTACGCATAAGTCCTTAAGGGGTCCACGTGGGGGGTTTATTATTGCTAAGCCCGAATTTGAAAAAATTATTAACTCTTTTGTTTTTCCTGGAATCCAAGGGGGCCCTCTGATGCATGTGATTGCTGGAAAAGCGACTGCATTTTTAGAGGCATTAAAACCGGAGTTTCAGGACTACCAGGCGCAGGTCATTAAAAATGCCCAAGCGATGGCAAGTCAACTGCAAACAAGAGGCTACCGCATCATATCCGGAAGAACCGAATCGCATGTATTTTTGGTGGACCTAAGGCCAAAAAATCTGACAGGAAAGGCGGCGGATATCTTGTTAAGCAAGGCACATATTACGGTGAATAAAAACTCTATTCCTAATGACCCTGAAAGTCCGTTTGTAACCTCGGGGGTAAGGTTAGGAACGCCTGCTATCACTACGAGAGGCTTTGTTGAAACCGAAGCCACCATGGTCGCAAACTTTATAGCGGATATCTTGGATGACCCCACGAACGAGGGAAGCATCGCTAAGGTAAAAGAACAGGTTGTTGCGCTAACCTCCGTTTCCCCGTGTATGAGAAGTAGATCGATATGAAATGTCCTTTTTGCATAACCGACGATACCCAAGTCATTGACTCGCGAGTGAATGAGCAGGGAAATTCTATTAGAAGAAGAAGGCGTTGCGTTGCCTGTGAAAAACGCTTTACGACTTATGAGCATATCGAGCTAACCTTACCGCAAGTGGTGAAGCAAGACGGAAAAAGAGAAGAGTTTCATCGAGAGAAATTATTACACTCACTGACTCGAGCGCTTCATAAAAGACCGGTCCCGGTAGAGTTCATTGACCAAGCGGTAGAAAGAATAGTGATAAAAATTTTGGCCAATGGAGAGCGAGAGATTTATTCCCGCGATTTAGGAGAGGATGTCATGCAGGAATTAAAAAAATTAGATAAAGTCGCTTACATCAGATTTGCCTCAGTTTACCGAAGCTTTACCGACATAGCGGATTTTAATAACGCTATAAAAGACTTGGATTAGATTAATTCCATGAGTCACGATTTACATACCGAATTTATGGCGCTTGCCATCAGTTTAGCAAAACAAGGGCTGGGTAAAACGCAACCCAATCCTGTGGTGGGTGCCGTAGCGGTGAAGGATAGTGTGGTCATAGGTAGCGGGTTTCATGCCAAGGCCGGCAAAGATCACGCGGAAGTATTAGCCTTAAAAGAAGCAGGGGCGGGTGCTAAAGGATCAACCTTATACATTACCCTTGAGCCGTGTGGGCACGTTGGCAAAACGCCACCATGTGTTGATCTTATCCTGTCCAGTGGCGTAACAAAGGTGGTTGTGGCCTCCTCAGACCCTAATCCTCTAGTGAATGGCAAAGGATTGGCGGTATTAAGAAGTCATGGCATTGAAGTGGTTGAGGGTGTATTAAGGCTTCAAGCAGAAGCGTTAAACACCGGTTTTTTTTCTAGAATGACGAAAAATCTTCCCTATGTCCGATCAAAAATTGCATCCTCAATAGACGGAAGAACGGCACTGGCTAACGGGGATAGTCAATGGATCACGTCGGAAGCTTCCAGACAAGATGTGCAGCAATGGAGGGCAAGGGCTTGTGCCATTCTCACTGGCGTCGGAACTATCCATAAAGACAATCCCCGGTTAAATGTACGGAATCTTGACGAGAGCGATCAACCGTTTAGGGTTATTGCGGATACCCACCTGTCGATTGACCCTGAGGCCCAGATACTCAAGCAGAAAAATATTATACTGATGTTTTGCAATGACCCCCACAACAAAGCGAGTCAGCTCGAAGCTCAGGGTGTGCGTTTAATCCCCATTGCCAGCAAAGACAATCGTATAGACCTTGAAGNGCTTATGCAGCAGTTGGCTTCTTTGGCATTTAATGAGGTTTTAGTCGAAAGTGGACCCACNCTCAACGGACAGTTATTAGAACTTGGTTTGGTTGATGAGCTCATCATTTATCAGGCCCCGATTATTATGGGAGGCAATGCTAANCCCTTATTTCATNATCCCATCATGACTTCNATGGAGCAAAAGATTAGATTAAAACAAACAGATATTCGTCAATTTGGCGAGGATCTTAGGATGATTATGCAGGTGATAAAAGCTTAAATGTGGATTGATACCCATTGCCACCTTGACTNTCATCCATTANAAACCCATATCCACGNAGTTATGCACGAATCCAGAAAACAGGGGGTGGATGCCATCGTTATTCCTTCGGTGGATGTGCATAACATCGATACCGTTATCAGCCTCTCTGANGCCTATCCAGAGTGTTGTTATGCTCTCGGTGTGCACCCGTTATTCGTAAAAACAATAAATCCCGAGGATCTNGAGGTATTGACCCAAAAAGTCAGGCAGNATAACCCTGTTGCTATTGGCGAAACAGGGCTGGATTTGTTTGTCAGTAAAAATAATATCGATGTACAGGAATATTACTTCTCTGAGCAATTACGGATAGCGAGTGAGTTTGATTTGCCGGTTATTATGCATGTGCGTTCTGCTATTGATCTTATTCTGAAACACCTGAGAAGGGTCGAGGTGAGGGGAGGGATTGCGCATGCTTTTAATGGTAGTTTTCAGCAGGCAGAACAATTGATCGAACGAGGATTTAAACTCGGCTTTGGAGGGGCGATGACAAACCCCCGAGCAACCCATCTTCAAGATTTAGCAAAATCCCTGCCAATAGACTCGATTGTGCTGGAAACCGACGCTCCTGATATGCCTCCTTTTTGGTTACAAGGTAAGGCCTATAACCAACCGAGCGAGGTTGTCCGTATCGCCCAGTTTTTTGCCGATTTAAGGGGGTTAAATTCCTTAGAATTAGCTGATATTATAAGGGCTAACACATGGCAGGCACTACCCAAACTAGCTAAGTTATGCACATGACTTGAGAGCTTACATTAACTAGGGTCAAAAAATTCAATGATCTCAATGACATAGAATAAGCTATTGATTTTAAACGGTTTTTTTAACGATGAAATTTTAAGCGATTAAATAAATCCCTTATAAATTCAGGGTTTGGCTTTTTTTTTAAGTTTTATGCACAATGTTATCCACAGTTATTGTGGACTGTTTTGATACAATTTTAACGAGCATATGATTATGATAGTAGATGGGAAACATTACAGGACAATAGAGGCATCTCTCGACCAATCCTCAGTGATTATCATTGATCAAACTAGGCTACCCTTCGACTTCCATTTAATCCGTATAGCGTCTTTACATGAGATGGAAATTGCCATTACTACGATGCAGGTAAGGGGTGCACCGCTCATTGGCGTAAGCGCCGCCTTTGGGATAGCATTAGCTTGCAATGACAATGTCTCTGATAATGCGATTGAGCGGGCAAAACTGTCTTTATTGGCAACCCGACCAACCGCAATCAACCTAGCCTGGGCAGTCACTCGGTTATGCCACGCATTGCTAGCAACACCCGAACACCAGCGCAANGATAAGGCCTGGGATTTAGCGCAATCTATGGCTGACGAAGATGTATCGATTAANCGACGCATTGGGTTGNCTGGGCTCACTCTGTTGGAATCAATCGATAAACCCATCATTAATGTCTTAACTCATTGCAATGCTGGTTGGCTGGCGACTATCGATTTTGGNACNGCATTAAGCCCTATTTATGAAGCGAAAGCCAAGGGTTTAGCTGTCCATGTATGGNTAGANGAAACGAGACCTAGAAATCAAGGTATGAGCCTTACTGCATGGGAACTGGAGAAAGCAGGTATACCTCATACTGTGATTTCCGACAATGCCGGAGGATTACTTATGCAGCAAGGAAAAGTGGATTGTGTCTTAGTAGGTGCGGACAGGGTGGGGATAGATGGATCGGTTTGCAATAAAATTGGCACGTACCTTAAAGCCCTCCCAGCCAAAGTGCATAAAGTGCCTTTCTACGTCGCTGCACCAAAAAGCACACTGGACAAAGATTTTACTTTTGCCAATCAGACCTTTGAGATTGAAAACCGGGATGAGCGTGAGTTATTTCGTATTTCTGGAATAAATAAAGAAGGGCATTTAACTGAAGTTAGAATCGGAGAAGCTAAGGGATACAATCCAGCATTCGATATCACCCCTCCGGAATATATTAGTAAGTTAATCTGTGAAGACGGCGTTTTTGATCCTTCTCAATTAAGGGGTTTATTATTATGAGTTCACCCGTCAAGTCAAGGTTATCATTGTGCGATATAGCGATGAAGCTCAATCGATTGTCACTGAATCATGGCGCTACCGGCAATTGTAGCATCCGTGAAGGCAACGGTTTTTTGATAACACCTAGCGGAATAAGCAATGACGACTTAAAGGAAAACCAGATTGTTATGCTGGGCATGGATGGAAGCCCTGACCAACAACAAAGCAACGCATTACTCCCTTCGAGCGAATGGCGTTTCCATCGGGATATTTACGCCCACCGTCCCGAGGTGCAAGCAATCGTTCATACGCACTCTGTTCATGCATGTGCACTCAGCGTACTGGGTAAAAAAATCCCTCCCTTTCATTATATGATTGCGGTTGCCGGAGGCAAATATATCCATTGTGCAGATTACGCCATGTTTGGAACGCAACAGCTTTCAGATAACATCCTCAACGCCCTCGGCACGCAAAAAGCCTGCTTATTAGCTAACCATGGCGTTGTTGCGGTAGGTAAAAATTTACAAGAAGCATGTGATATAGCGGAGGAGGTGGAGCACCTATCCCATATGTACCTGCAAGCCAGAATAGTGGGTGAACCGAAGGTATTATCAGACAAAGAAATGGATGAAGTGCTCGATCGATTTAGGTCCTATGGCCGCTGGGAAAAAGAATAAAAGTATTGATTGTCCTAACAATTGCTTTAACGTAAAATATTTATCCGTCAGCAATTTTTTTAAAGAAGCGTCTTCATGACCAAATATATATTTGTAACTGGCGGAGTGGTTTCCTCTTTAGGTAAAGGCATTTCTGCCGCAAGCCTTGGGGCAATTCTAGAGTCACGAGAGTTAAAAGTGACTATGATTAAATTAGATCCCTATATCAACGTCGACCCAGGAACTATGAGCCCTTTTCAGCATGGCGAGGTGTTTGTCACGAATGATGGTGCCGAAACCGATCTTGATCTTGGCCATTACGAACGGTTTATCTCCTCCAAAATGACGAAGAGTAATAATTTCACCACGGGACAAATTTACGATAGTGTGATTAAAAAAGAAAGACGTGGGGAATATCTTGGGAAGACAGTTCAGGTATACCGCATATAACCGATGAAATTAAGCTGCATATTCGTGAAGGATCGAAGGGATATGACATTGCCATTGTAGAGGTAGGAGGAACCGTTGGAGATATTGAGTCGCTTCCATTCCTGGAGGCTATCCGGCAAATGGGTTTTGAAGAAGGCAAAAACAATACTTGCTACATTCACCTCACCTTACTTCCTTGGATTGCTACAGCTGGCGAATTAAAAACTAAACCCACACAGCATTCAGTCAAAGAATTAAGGCAGATTGGTATTCAGCCCGATATTTTACTGTGTCGATCGGAGCGAGAATTGCCTGAAGAAGAAAAAGCAAAAATCGCCTTGTTTACAAATGTTGCTCCGGAAGCGGTTATTTCGGCAACCGATTCCGATTCTATTTATCGCATACCGGTCATGCTGCATAACCAAGACATGGACGGTATTGTTTGCACGAAACTTAATCTGAAGGCAAAGAAAGCGAATTTAGCGCAATGGGAAAACATCACCGAACTCTTAGATAATGCCTCCAAGCAAGTTAATATTGCTTTCGTAGGGAAGTATGTCGACCTTACCGAGTCCTATAAGTCACTCACGGAAGCATTAATTCATGCTGGCATTCATAATAATGCCAAAATTAAGATCCATTTTATGGATTCTGAGGATATTGAAACACAAGGCGTAGCGGAGCTCAAAGGGCTTGATGCTATTTTAATCCCGGGTGGCTTTGGTGTGAGAGGAACGGAGGGGAAAATCAAGGCGATTGAGTATGCGAGAACGCATAAGATACCCTTTCTCGGAATTTGTTTGGGTATGCAGCTTGCGGTGGTTGAATATGCGAGAAATATGGCTGGTCTGAAGGATGCCAATAGTACCGAGTTTGCTAACAACCCCCCCCATCCTTTAGTGGCATTGATCACCGAATGGCAAGCAGATGATGGGCTCGTTGAGAAGCGTGATGAAGATTCCAATTTGGGCGGGACTATGCGTTTAGGGGCACAAAAAGCACCAATTGTGGAGGGTACCTTAGCCTTTCGTATCTATGGCTCAGAAGTCAATGAGCGTCATCGGCATCGCTACGAAGTCAACAACGGCTATGTTGATCAACTGACAAAGGCTGGCCTGATTGTGTCATCACGAACACCGGTGGATCATTTGTGCGAGATCATTGAGCTTTCGGAGGACGAGCATCCATGGTTTATGGGGTGTCAATTTCACCCAGAGTTCACCTCTAACCCGAAGGAATCACACCCCTTATTTTTGTCGTTTGTCAGAGCCGCAATACAATTTAACGAACAAGGATCTAAATTATGAAGCTGTGCCATTTTAATGTTGGTTTAACTGAACCCCTGTTCTTAATCGCCGGCCCCTGTGTCATAGAGTCAGAATCTATGACGATTGATGTGGCGGGGCAATTAAAAGAAATGACAGACCAGCTTGGTATTCCGTTTATATTTAAATCTTCATTTGACAAGGCTAACAGAAGCTCCAATAAAACTTTTAGGGGATTTGGTGTGGAGGAAGGTTTGCGTATTCTTCAGGAAGTTAAAAGCCAAATTGGCGTTCCGGTTTTAACGGATATTCACACAGCGGAGCAAGTAGAAGAGGTTGCGAGTGTAGTAGATGTCTTACAAACCCCAGCCTTTTTATGCCGACAAACGGATTTTATTAGTGCCGTGGCTAAGTCAGGAAAGCCTGTTAACATCAAGAAAGGTCAGTTTTTAGCTCCGCAAGATATGAGGCAGGTCGTTAATAAAGCGAAAGAGGCTAATGGTGGGATAGACAATATTATGGTGTGTGAGCGTGGCGTATCTTTTGGATACAACACCCTGGTTTCAGATATGCGAGTCTGGCGATTATGAGGGACACTGATTGCCCGGTAGTTTTTGATGCCACTCATTCTGTTCAGCAACCCAGGGGGACAGGGAGACAGAAGTGGCGGACAAAGTGAATTTGTGCCTTTGCTTGCAAGAGCTGCAGTTTCTAGTGGTATAGCGGGAATCTTTATGGAAACTCACCCTAACCCGAGTGAGGCGCTGTCAGACGGACCAAACGCAGTTCCGCTTAATCAAATGCAAGCCTTATTAGAGGTCTTAAAAGAACTTGACCATACCGTCAAGTCAAAAAATCTATTTTAGTTAGGAATGGAAATGAGTGTAATAAAAAGTATTAAAGGGCGCATGGTTATCGACTCCAGAGGGAACCCAACGGTTGAGGCTGAAGTTTTTTTGGAGGACGGCTCATGGGGAAGATCATCGGTTCCATCCGGAGCTTCTACGGGAAGTAAGGAGGCGATCGAGCTTAGAGATCTTGATAAAAAATACTATCTTGGCAAAGGCGTTTTAAAGGCGTTAGAAAATATTAATGGCCCCATTGCCGCTGCACTTAAAGGCAAAAATCCCAAAGAGCAGTCTAAGATAGACCAGGTGATGATCGATCTGGACGGTACACCCAATAAAGCAAACTAGGAGCTAATGCTATTCTTGCCGTGTCTATGGCATGTGCTCATGCTGGAGCAAACAGTGAGGGAAAACCCTTATTTGAGTATTTAAATCATGACGGTAATTTTAGTCTACCGACCCCTATGATGAATATTATTAATGGTGGAGCACATGCCGACAACAATGTGGATATTCAGGAGTTCATGATTATCCCTGCGGGAAGGCCTTCATTTTCTGAAGCCATCCGATGCGGCGCAGAAATTTTTCATGCCCTTCATCGTAATTTATCAAAAAAACATTTAGCTACCACAGTTGGGGACGAGGGGGGATTTGCCCCTAATCTTTCATCGAATGAGGCTGCTTTGCAATTAATTATGGAATCCATTGAGATAGCTGGATATGAGCCCGGAAAAGATGTCTTTTTGGGTTTGGATTGCGCTAGTACGGAATTTTATCAGGATGGATTGTACCAATTAGCCTCGGAAAAATTAGCTCTTAACTCCCAACAAATGTCTGACTACCTAGCATCATGGTGTGAAAAATATCCTATTATCAGTATAGAAGACGGCATGGATGAGTTTGATTGGGATGGCTGGAAGATATTGACAGACCAGCTAGGAAAACGTATTCAATTAGTGGGTGATGATTTGTTTGTAACGAATTCTAAAATTTTGCAAGAGGGTATTGATAAAAACGTGGCTAATTCTGTTTTAATTAAGGTGAATCAAATCGGCAGCTTAACCGAAACCTTTGAAACCATAGCTATGGCGCAAAAAGCCAATTATACGGCTGTGATATCCCATAGATCAGGGGAGACTGAAGATACAACGATTGCGGACATAGCAGTTGCTACGAATGCTATGCAAATAAAAACCGGCTCGATGTCTCGGTCAGAAAGAACAGCAAAATATAACCAGCTCTTACGTATAGAAGACACCCTCGGAGAGGGAGCGGCTTATGCTGGATTATCTGCGTTTTATCAACTGCACATAAAGTAATTGAGATTTTTAAGCTACATATTTTGGATTTTAATTGTTTTGATTCAATACCCATTATGGTTTGACCGGGGAGGCTGGATTAATGTTTTTGACCTTCATCAACAATACGAATCCCAAAAAGCCATTAATCTGCAATTAGAGAAAGAAAATGATGCGTTACTAGCCGAAGTAAACGATCTAAAAGATGGAACCGACGCGATAGAGGAAAGGGCGCGGGACGAACTTGGTATGATCAAAAAGGGAGAAATTTTCTTTGAGGTTATTAAAACCAAAAAATAAAATAAGATAATTTAAGTGATGTAAAGTCCTTTAAACACATATAAATTTTTTTTTACCTTATTTATGATTAAAACAAATTTAGAGCCATTAATCTTCAACCCAGTCGATCTTGAAAAATTAGAAACTTTTTCAGATAATGGGAAATACGTTGATAAATCGATTCAATTCTTAGAGAAACATTACAATTCTCGAAGGGTACTTCTTACAAGCTCAGGTTCCGCAGCCCTTGAAATATGCTCACAATTATTAAACCTAATGTCTGGCGATGAAGTAATTGTTTCCTCTTTCTCCTTTCCAACCTCAGCATCTCCTTTTTTAAAAAATGGATCTAAATTAGTTTTTTCTGATATTGATCTTAAAAACATGTGTTTGGAAATAGATGATGTAGAAGCAAAAATAACAAAAAATACGAAAGTTATAGTTGTGACCCATTACGCATCATACTCTTGTGACATGGAACGCCTTAAAAAAGTATGTTCAAGAAATAATATTATTCTAGTTGAAGATGCTGCCACAGCAATCATGGCTAAATTCAAAGATAAAATATTAGGATGCTACGGGGATATGGCAATAATTAGCTTTAATGATAAAAAAAATATTCATTGTGGTGAAGGAGGGGCATTGCTTGT
>JGI20153J14295_10000641_pt1 | contig 29316 bp, 24 predicted proteins | sample COG_03_FD_14295 | JGI IMG/M metagenome (IMG submission 14295) | reverse complement strand
TCTCTGTTGTTCTGCTTGCCTTCTGGTCTTCTATTAGGGCGGTTGCTTTGAATCCTTCCGTTATTTTGCTCTTCAGCTTCTGGAGACTTTTTGTTTGGAGTTGCCTCGGGCTTACTTCTCTCTGGTCTGGCCGTAGCTTCTGTAGTTTTATCTGATGATTGAGTCGCCACTTTAAAAGATACCTGATCGTTTTCCTCTTTAGGTTTCCTAGGCCTTGGATTTGGCTTTCTTCTAACTACTTCAGCATTTACAGACGCTTCTTTAGTGGTTTCAGTAACGGCTTCAGAATTGCTTTTAGATAAAACATCATCTGTTTTACCCTCAAGAACTGGAGTTGCTACAGCAACAACAGCCTTAGGGTTTGTAGCCTGAAGGTCTAAAATCTGATATACTAAATCTATTTTTTTTAAGGTTTTAAACTTAGGAACCTTTAATCCTTTTGCAATTTCCTGAAGCTCTGGAAGCTTCATGGTTTTTAGTTTTGAAATTTCAAACATTCAATAATATAAATAGGTGGATACTTGAGATAAGTAATTGTTGTAAATAATTGAAAATGGGAAAAAGAACTTCCCAGAGGTAAGTGTGATTATCTCTATAACTGAATCACATTACAATAATACAAATAAAAATTAATATTCTCTTTAAAACTTAAAAAAGACCACTATTTTTGTGACCAAACAAGAATGCATCTTATATGATACAAAGAATACAATCATTTTATTTATTTATAGTAGCTGCAGTAAATTTATTCGCTGTTTTTTTTGTGAATATCGTTGCTGAAGTGTCTGAAAACACTATCTTTACTTTAGCAAACGCCTTAAATAAAGGTACGTTCATCTTGTTTGTAACACTTACTTTAATAAGTGTTTTTTCCTATAAAAAGCGAATTAATCAGTTTGTATTGAACCGATTAAACATCATATTAAACTTTTTTTTACTAGGATTTTTCGTTTACCGATGGCTAAGTTTATCTGGAGAAAGTTTTCTTTCTGAGAAGGGTATTGGGATGTTTGTTCCTATTATTTCTATCGTTTTTTTATCTGTGGCCAATAAAGCCATAAAAAAGGACGAAGATCTCGTAAAATCTGTCGATCGTTTACGTTAAACCTAACATCTTAGTAGTATTAGTGCGTAAAACCCGGGCTTGTTACCCGGGTTTTTTTATGACTTTTTTCCCCTCAAACCCAATTCAATGACCTCTAAATCTTTTAAAGTACCTTGGTCAATAGAAAAACGCAGCATGGTTCTCATATGGTGAAAGCCAGATACGCCGCAAGCTCCAGGATTTAGGTGCATGCATTGAATGGATTTATCCCACTGTACTTTTAATATATGTGAGTGCCCTGCAATAAATATTTGTGGGGCACTTTGTTTTATTTCAGCTCTAATACGTTGGTTGTATTTGCCTGGATAACCACCAATATGAGTGATCCACACTTTCATACCCTCACAGTCAAATTTTAAATCCAAGGGGAAGGTGCTTCTGGCTTTGTGGTCATCTATATTTCCGTAAACTGCCCTTAGGGGTTTTAAAGCAGCTATAGCATCTGTTACCGCCAAGTCCCCAATATCCCCAGCGTGCCATACCTCGTCTGCCTCGGACACAAAATGTAATATTCTCTCGTCTATATGTGAGTGGGTATCTGAAAGCAGTAAAATTTTTTTCATTTAAAGTAAATTCAAGTGGCTATACGGTATATTTGCACACAAAAGTAAGAGATTGCGTTGAGATATTTTGTACACTTTTCATATCTAGGAACAGACTACCACGGTTGGCAAAAGCAACCGAATGCCTCTAGTGTCCAAGAAAAAATGGAACAGGCATTTTCACTGTTATTGGCTACACCAATAGAATTAATGGGTGCGGGACGAACAGACGCTGGTGTACACGCTAAAAAGATGGTTGCTCATTTTGACACAGAATTAGGCTTTGACAAGCAAATCATCAAGGATAGGCTGAACGCCTTTCTAGCTGCAGATATTTCAATTGATCAGATATTGGCAGTTACCCAAGAAACCCATGCCCGTTTTACCGCTACCAGTAGGACTTATGAGTACATAGTGGTCAATCAAAAAGACCCCTTTCAACATCATGGAGCCCATTATGTATTTCAGCCCCTTGATATTCAATCAATGAATAAAGCGGCACAGATGTTATTGGGAGAAAAAGATTTTGAGTGTTTCTCAAAGTCCAATTCAGATGTACATACTTTTATTTGTGACATCACCCACGCAAAGTGGGTAGCTACAAAAGGACAATTGGTTTTTACCATAACAGCCAATCGATTTTTACGAAATATGGTTCGCGCAATTGTGGGAACTCTTTTAGAAATTGGTACAGGAAAGCGGCCAGTGACAGATATTCCACTTCTTCTAGAGACCAAGTCAAGAAGTAAGGCTGGGCCATCAGTGCCAGCGAAAGGTTTATATTTAACCCAGATAAATTACCCAGAAAACATTTATGTCTGATCATAAACAAAGCGGAAAAGCATTCGACAAAAAACTGTTTAAGCGATTGTTGCAATATACCAATCCTTACGCATTCACTTTTTATGGGGTAGCGTTTGCTGCAGTTGTACTTTCTGCATTTGCGGTATTGAGACCAGTTTTGGTAGGGGTTTTGGTAGATGAGGCCATTAAAATGGCCGATGCCGAAAAGCTCCTACACCTCACCCTCATATTACTTGCCGTATTAATAGGGGAGGTAATGAGCCAACTCACTTTTAACTATTTTGCCAATTGGCTTGGAGAGTCTGTCATTAGGGATGTAAGGGTGAAGCTATTTGATCATATGACGCATTTTAAAATGGCTTATTTTGACACATCTTCCATTGGGATATTGGTGACCAGAGCTGTAGCAGACATGCAGCGAATAGGTGAGATATTCTCTCAAGGATTTTTTGTTATTGTGTCAGATTTACTTAAAATGTTTGTAGTAGGTGGAGTGATGCTCTATTTAAATTGGAGGCTATCTTTAATCGTATTTGCCGTGCTGCCTATTATTTTATACGCAACAAGATTGTTTCAAAGGGCTATGAAAGGAGCCTTTACAGAGGTGAGGGCTCAGGTTGCACAACTGAATTCATTTGTTCAAGAGCGTATTTCTGGAATGAAAATAGTACAGCTTTTTAATAGGGCGTCTGCAGAGAAAAAAGCCTTTGAACAAATTAATGAGAAGCACACCAAAGCTTGGTTAAAGACCGTGTGGTATAACTCTGTTTTTTTTCCAGTAGCAGACATAGTTTCTTCTATTACAATAGGTATGATTGTATGGTACGGCGGCCTTCAAAATATTTCTGGTATTAGCGCCAATGAATACGGGACTATATTCACATTTATTTTGTTGTCAGAGATGCTTTTTAGGCCACTGAGACAAATAGCAGATAAGTTCAATACATTACAAATGGGGATGGTCGCTGCTGCAAGGGTATTTAAAATTTTAGATACCCAAGACCAAACAGAAACAGGGGGATCTATTGACTTAGCTCAAATGGAAGGCGCCATTGCTTTTGAAAATGTTGTTTTTGGTTACCTCCCAGAGGAAGCTGTACTCAAAGGGATTTCTTTTGAAGTTTCTAAAGGAGAAACACTTGCTATAGTAGGCGCAACTGGTGCTGGTAAGTCTACGATTATAAATCTATTAAATCGTTTTTATGGCATTCAATCTGGCCGTATTTCTATTGACGGCCATAACATTAATGCGTTGTCCCTAAAGGGACTTAGAAGTCATATTGCCGTTGTATTACAAGACGTGTTTCTCTTTGCGGACACTATTGAAAACAACATTTCTTTGGGAAATTCTGAAGTTAGTCTTTCCGAAATAGAAGCTGCGGCTAAAGAAATTGGCGTTCATGATTTTATTGAGAGCTTACCAGGAGGGTATCAGTTTAATGTAAAGGAACGCGGGGGAATGCTTTCGAGTGGCCAAAGGCAGCTAATTGCCTTTCTAAGGGCTTATGTGACCAAACCCTCTATATTGGTCTTAGATGAAGCCACTTCTTCTATAGACAGTGCCTCAGAGCAACTCATTCAAAAGGCTACAGATACCATTACAAAGGGAAGGACTTCCATAGTGATTGCACACAGATTAGCGACCATTCAAAAGGCCTCTAATATTCTGGTAATGGACGCAGGGGTGATTGTGGAACAAGGCACTCATGAGGCACTGCTCAAAAAAGGGGGTTATTACAAAAACCTTTATGAAGCGCAGTTTTTATCTGTAGCTGTAGTGGAATAATAAAGTTGTGAAAGCGCTTTAGGGAAAAGACTATTGGCTGAGGTCGCTGCGAAGCAGTTGTTCTAATTCTATGCTGTTCTTAAATAAAATAAACCCACCATTTTTAATATAAGAAATGGCTCCAGTCTCTTCAGACACCACCAATGCTAAGGCATCGGTTTTTTCAGTAATACCTACAGCAGCTCTGTGTCTGAGACCAAACCTAAGTGGAATGGTTCTTTCATCAGATACCGGTAATATGGCTCGAGTCGCTACAATATAATTGTTCTCTATAATTGCGGCTCCATCGTGAAGTGGACTGTTTTTATAGAAAATGCTTTCAATAATTGGTTGGCTCAATTCTATATTCATGCGATCTCCAGATTGTCTCACAAAATCCAAAGAGTTGTTTTTTTCAAATACCAATAGGGCCCCCGTTTTGGTTTGACTCATTTTTTCTAGCGCTGCTACTACTGCTTTAATATCAGTCTCCAGTGGCTGTAGGTCTTGCTTTAAAAATTTAAAGTGTTTTAAGTAGGAGCGTTTGTTGGCTAAATTAGTAGATCCTAACATGAGTAAAAACTTTCTGATCTCTTGTTGGAAAACAATGATCAGTGCAATGAGACCAATATTCATGAATCCTCCGATGATATTTGAAATCATTTTAATTTCAAGTAACTCTGTGAGTTTCCAAAGTCCCCACACCATCACTATACCAATAAAAATATTTATGGCAACGGTGCCTCTCACCAATTTATAAATATAAAAAAGCAATAAGGCCACCAAGAGAATATCTATGGCGTCAGTAATTTTAAATTCAAGAAAATTGAAAAATTCCAAAGGATACTTTTTTGTAAAAATAGCTAATTAGAATATAAATACCCTAGAGTTGGTTTGTTTTTTAAGCCTTTTGAAGGGCTTCATATAAAAGGATACATTCTTTAGCAGCGGCTACGTCGTGCACCCTTAACAGAGAACTTCCATTGAGGAGTGCTTGCATGTGAAGGGCAGTAGTACCGTTAAGGGCCTCTTCTGCAGTTGCATTTAATGTTTTGTAAATCATGGATTTGCGACTCAGTCCGGTCAATACAGGAACACCAAAAGTGTTTAATAACTGACTTTCCCTGAGTAGTTCAAAGTTTTGCTGGGTGGTTTTAGCAAAGCCATAGCCTGGATCTATGATTATATCTGTGATTTGGTGTTTTTTAGCGCTGTCAATTTTCTGAGAAAAGTAGCTAAGGATTTCTTGTAAAAAGTGATCGTAATGGGTATGCTCTTGCATGTCTTTTGGGGTACTTCTCATATGCATCATCACATATGGCACCCCTAGTTTTCCTACAGTTGGAATCATCTCAGGGTCTAATTGTCCTGCAGATATGTCATTGATCATGGCAGCCCCTATTTCTACAGCGGCCTTTGCAATACCACTTCTAAAAGTGTCAATAGATAAAAGCGCGTCTGGAAACCGCTTTAGAATAGCTTGTAGTATGGGATACAGTCTTTTCTGCTCTTCTGCTTCAGAAACTTCTGCAGCGCCTGGTCTCGAGCTGTAAGCACCAATATCTATAAATGTAGCGCCCTGTGTGCACATTTTATCTACCTGGTCCAATACGGCTTTTTCTTCTTTATAGCGCCCTCCATCGTAAAAAGAATCTGGGGTAATATTGAGCACACCCATTATTTTTGGACTGTCTAAAAAAATTAAATTCCCCTTACAATTTAATGAAAAGGGAACTGTAGGACCAGAATTTGTGTTTTTTGCCATGAGATCTTAAGATTCAAAGGGATAGGGTTGTTGGGTTTAATTATTTGTGCGAAATTTACGCAAATTAACTAAAGACATGGCCAATACCTCGGACCAATATAATGCAGTGATTAAAATGTGTAGAGACCTCTTTGAAAAAAAGATGTCTGACTATGGTGCTGCATGGCGTATTTTAAGACTTCCTTCCTTGACGGATCAGCTATTTATAAAAGCGCAAAGGATCCGAGGGCTTCAACAAAACACAGAACAGAGGGTGGCAGAGGGTGAGATTTCTGAATTTATGGGCATCATTAATTATTCTGTCATGGCACTTGTACAAATGGAAAAAGGTACTGTGGAGCAGCCAGATATGGATGTGACCCAAGCCTTAGCAGCCTATGACAAGCAAATAGCACTGACCAAATCTCTTATGGAGGCAAAAAACCATGATTATGGAGAGGCTTGGAGAGATATGAGGGTGAGCTCACTTACAGACCTTATTCTACAAAAACTACTCAGGGTTAAGCAAATTGAAGACAATCAAGGTAAAACACTCGTCAGCGAAGGAATAGATGCTAATTATCAAGATATGCTTAATTATGCTGTCTTTGCATTGATTCATTTAGAATCTTAATAGATCATTTATGAAATATATCACGCATTTATCTAGAATCCTTGTAGGGGTTTTATTCTTAGTCAGCGGTTTTATAAAGCTGAATGATCCAGTGGGTTTTTCCTTTAAATTGGAAGAGTATTTTAGTCTAGGTGTTTTAGATTTACCTGTACTAATGCCATTTGCCCTTGCAATCGCTTTTTTTGTGGTTGTATTTGAAGTGCTTTTAGGGGTGTTTTTACTACTGGGTTATCAATTGAAATTCACCTTATGGAGTTTATTGTCCATGATTGTTTTCTTCACTTTTTTAACTTTTTACTCTGCCTATTTTAATAAAGTTACAGATTGCGGGTGTTTTGGAGACGCTATAAAATTAACCCCCTGGGAGTCTTTTACCAAAGACATTATTTTACTAATCTTGATTTTACTGCTTTTTTCAGGGAAAAAATATTTGAATATTTTACTACCAACCTCATGGACCAAGGGAGTGGTGGTTTTGAGTTTTTTAGGTGCTGTTTCCTTTGGTTTCTGGGTGTTGCAACACCTACCAGCCATAGATTTTAGACCCTATAAAATAGGCGTACATATCCCATCTGGAATGTCTGTCCCTGACAATGCACCTAAATCTATTTACGAATACCAATGGGTTTTTGAAGTCAATGGCGCAGAAAAAGTTATTACGACACAAAAGGAATATCCCAATGTAGACGGTACCTTTTTAAGAGTTACCACAGAAAAAATCCAAGAGGGTTATGTACCCCCTATACACGATTTTACCATAGAGCAGGAAGGGGTAGATCAGACAGAGTCATTAATGATGGTACCTAAGCTGGTGATGGTTGTGGCGTATGATTTAGCCAAAAGCAATCCCCAAGCTTTTGAAAAAGTAGCTCAAGCTACTTTAAAAGCCCACAATGCAGGTTATGAAGTGATTGGCATGTCTGCTTCTTCAGAAGCACAGGCAGCAGACGTGATAGAAAAATATGGGCTTGGTTTTGATTTTTATTTTACGGATCAAACTACCTTAAAAACAATAGTGCGTTCTAATCCTGCAATTTTAGTAGTAGAACATGGAACAATTACACAAAAGAGACATTATAATGACTTTGAATTATTAGAATTCAATACAACCAATTAACATAATTATGAGAAAGAAAATTGTAGCCGGAAACTGGAAAATGAATAATGATTTAAAAGCCACACAGCTTTTAATTGAGGATTTAAAAGGATTGACACTAGCGTCTGACGTTTCTGTTATGGTGGCACCTACCTTTGTAAACTTAACAGCTGCTTTAGATGCGGCGGCTACTACACCAATTGAAGTGATTGCACAAAACATGCATTTCGCAGATTCAGGTGCCTATACAGGAGAAATATCTGCAGACATGCTTAGTGCTGTAGGCATTAAAACNGTCATTTTAGGACACTCAGAGCGAAGAAGTTATTTTGGAGAAACTGATGAGATTTTAGCTAAGAAAGCAAAACAAGCCATTGACAAAGGTTTACAAGTCATGTTTTGTTTTGGAGAGGAATTGGCAGATAGAAAATCTGACAATCATTTTAATGTAGTGGAGGGTCAGCTTAAAAATGCTTTATTTGATTTACCTGCAGCTGCATGGTCACAAATTATTTTGGCCTATGAACCCGTTTGGGCGATTGGTACAGGGGAAACTGCTTCAGCAGACCAAGCACAAGAAATGCATGATTTCATAAGAAAAACCATTGCTATAGCGTACAATGATGCGATTGCTCAGGAAGTGTCTATCCTTTATGGAGGAAGCGTGAAACCTGCCAATGCGGTAGAGATTTTCTCTAAGCCAGATGTAGATGGCGGTCTAATTGGTGGAGCAGCGCTTGTTGCTTCAGATTTTGCTGCTATTGTGAACGCTTTCAACTAATTATGACCTTAGACTACACTGCTTGTCACTTTGAAGTGACTCCATTACAGCCCGCATCAGATTTGCTTATAGCGGAATTAGGCTCTTTGGGATTTGAAAGTTTTGAAGAAACGTCTACGGGAGTGATCGCATATATTAACACTGCTTTTTGGCGTCTTTCTTTGTTGGAGGGTTTAGCGGTTTATGATTATGAAGGTTTTTCTTTTTCATATACTCTAAAAGATATTCCTCAAGAAAATTGGAACGCTAATTGGGAAGCTAATTTTTCTCCAATACAGGTAGACAATCATTGTGTGGTCAGAGCACCTTTTCATGAGGCCCCAGACGTTACTTATGATATTGTTATTGAACCAAAGATGAGTTTTGGCACGGGACACCATGAGACTACACACATGATGTTGGGTGCCATTTTACAGCTGGATTGTCAGGATAAGAAAGTCATGGATATGGGGAGTGGTACTGGTGTATTAGCGATCCTTACTGCCATGAAAGGTGCTACAGCGGTAGACGCCGTAGATATTGACCATTGGTGCTTTTTAAATGCCTTAGAGAATGTAGAAAGAAATAAGGTACCTTTCATTAACGTATATGAAGGAGATGTTTCTTTCTTAGGATCTCATGCATTAAAAGAAAAGTCATACGACATTTTTCTTGCCAACATTAACAGAAATATTTTGTTGAACGATATGGCAGTCTATAAGGATCATTTAGCCACAGGCGGATACCTTTTGTTGAGTGGTTTTTACGACCAAGATTTAGGCATGATCAAGGAGAAATGCGCTTCTTTAGGAATTGAATATCAAAGTCATACAGAGAAGAATGACTGGGTAGCGGCTGTTTTTAAATCTGTTTAATTTTTTATATTTTTAAGGTATGAAGGAACAACAGGAATCTTCTCAAGATACATTAGAGGCGGTTGAAAAGGATAGTGAACTCATTGTTTTTAATGATGAGGTAAACACTTTTAATCATGTCATTAATACTTTAATCAGGGTGTGCAAGCATTCAAATGAGCAAGCCCAGCAATGTACCCTAATTATTCACTTTAAAGGTAAGTGCACCGTTAAAACAGGTCCAATTGAAAAGTTAAAGTCTGCTTGTCAAGGCATTTTAGACGCAGGCATTCAGGCAGAGATTGTGTAGTAGTCAAGGAATTACTCACCCAATAAAAAAAGCCCCTTTTAAGGGGCTTTTTTTATATAATTAATTCACAATAATTCTATAGAGAATTGGTTTATTTACACAAGTAGGCCCAATCATTTTTGATAAATCCTCACTAGCTAGTGGGGTAATTTATCCCTGAGTAGTCCATATACAAAAGTACCTAAAAGCGCTGCTCCAATAACGACAAAGATGCTTATAGCACCTGTTCCCACCAGAACATACATGGGGCCAGGGCAGGCACCTGCTAGCGCCCATCCCAGTCCAAAAATAGAACCTCCAATAATTGCTGAGGTGTAGTTTTTAGCTTTGTTTGGGATTTCAATAGCATGACCAGAAAGATCTTTAACGTTGAATTTTTTAATTAGCGCAATTCCAATAGCACCAAGTACTACAGCGCTGCCTATAATTCCGTACATATGAAAAGATTCAAAACGGAACATTTCAAATATTCTAAACCAGGAAACTGCTTCGGATTTAACCAATAAGATACCAAAGAAAATACCTACCGATAAAAATTTTAAATATTTCATAGTCTAGAATAATTGGGGTAAAATTAAATGTGTCATAATAAGTCCTCCAATAAAAAATCCAATGACAGCCACTAGAGATGGTAATTGTAGGTTACTCAACCCGCTAATAGCATGTCCTGAGGTGCAGCCACCCGCGTAGCGGGTGCCAAAACCAACTAGAAAGCCACCTATAATGAGTATGGCCCAAGTTTTTGGTTCAGCTAGAGCGTCTAAACTAAAGAGTTCAGGGGGTAAAATACTGGCTCCAGGATTCTGAAATCCCATTTGTTGTAATGCCTCTACGGTAGACGCGCTTATAGCTATATCTGGTTGGTTTTGGAGAAAATGACTTCCGAGATACCCACCAATAACGGCACCTAATACCACGACTAAGTTCCATTTTTGGGCTTTAATGTCAAATTTAAAGAAGGAAGCCCATTTCCCTGCACCACCAATGGCACAGAGTGTTCTGAGGTTAGAAGACATGCCAAAGTTCTTTCCAAAGACAGTAAGGCTAAGCATGACTAAAGCAAAAAGAGGGCCGGATACATACCACGGCCAAGGGTCTAAAATAAAATCCATTTAAATATTTTTGTCAAAAGTAAGGAAAATATGATGGCTGCTTTGTAACATCTGTTACCAAAGAGATATTATTGGAGATTTATGAATAGCTCTAAAAATTTAATACAATCAAGTTATGATAATTATTAGATATCCGATACCATATAATAATATGAGCTAGATTATAATTAACATTAAACTTTTCAGTAAAAAAAATGCCACATACTATAATTTAGTCAATTGCAAACACTAGTCTACAATAATTTCATCTATAAAAATCCAGCTTTTGCCTCCTGGGTTGGGGTGCCATTCAGGATTTTTAAGGGGGCTTTTCACCACTACCTTTAGATGGGTGGCGGCAACTTCAGGAAAAGAGATTTCCAAAAATTTCTTTTTAACGTCGTTGTTTGGCTCCTCAGGAGAATAACTTTGTTGGGCTATTTTTTTATAATCAATCCCATTGTTACTGCTGAAGATTTCTAGACCAATAGGGTAAAAAATCCAACTTGCAGGAGCAGACAAGGTTCCAACTGCCATTGAATTCACTTTTTCACTTTTGCTTAATGTGAGTATTGCCTCGCTGTTTTTCCCTTCAAATCCAAGCCACATGCCGTCTACAAAATTGGTAGAACCTCTTTTTAAATCCACCAGTGATTTCCCTCCATTAGCGGTGTATTTTTCATTGGGTATTTCCAAAAGCTCCACCTTTGAATAATCTATATTAGACTTTTTAAAATCTGCCTCTGCCACGGCACTTAGTCCCCATCCCTCCATATAAGTAACCGCTTTTAGAACGGTAGTCTTGTCTATGGAAAAAGGACGGTTGTATTTTATACTAGTCGTGTCAGGAGTACTTCCATCCAGGGTGTAAAAGAGACTTGCATTTTCAAACACATAGGCCATTTCTATGGCTAGAGAATCTCTAAAAAAATCTGTTTTGGATAAAATAGTAGGCGGGTCTAATGCGGTTTGGGCAAAAGTGTCTTCAGAGATATAATGCAAGCGTAGCTTTCCGTTTTTAGCCACAAAGGCCTCCATTGTATTTTTATTGATTTGCGTGTCTGTGAGGTAGGCGTTTTCTAAGGTATTTATTTCACTAATGATATCTAATGATTTGCTGGTCACATTGGTGGCAAAAGCATTTATGGTCAACAGATGGTCTAGAGATTTTACGTATTCCATCCCTTTGTCTGTAATTGGGGTTTGTGGAATTTGCAATTTCAAAAGATGCTCAAAGTTTTTCAAAAACACCGCTAAAGTGTCATTCATATTGCTAGCACCCAAGTTTATTTCTACAATATTTTCTTGGTGTTTTTTCAGGAGTTTAAAGTCTTTTTTAGTCAGATTTTGTTTCCCTCTTGCGTTGACTATTACCATAGGGTGTCCAAAAGTAATTGGATAGGCCGTAATTCCTTTGGAGGCTAATGCGAGGATCCAATCTTGTGGCACAGGATCTATGGTTTTCTCCCATTGTTTAATAGGACTGTTGTCTTCTAGAAAGGATTGCAATGCCAACGCCACTTTTTCATTGGCTTCTAAATTAGCTGTACTGCAGTCAAAACAGGCTTTGTTTTGAATCCACCATTCTAACAGGACTATTTCCTGACTGCTGAGTTGCTTTTTGGATTTTGGTGGCATATGCTCTTTTTCCTCTAAGGGTAAATGTACTCTGGTAAGAAGGGTACCTAAAGTATCTTTATTTGTTGGAAAAATGGGACCATGTTCCCCACCTTTTAGCAGCCATTCTGGCGATGTCATCAATAGACCACCCTCTGTTTTTTTTTCGTTGTGACAGGCCACACATTTAAGGTCCAACACAGGCTTCACCAAATCGTTATAAACCATGGTATTTTCCAATGAGGCAATGGAAAGGCTTGAGCTGGAATCATTTTGCCCAAATAAGAAGCCTTCACCATGGGTCATGTTTCCGCCGTAATGCCCAGTAATACTCAATAAAAGCACCAATATAGCATAGAGGGGAAGGAATGCTTTTGTGGTCCAAACAGCTTTATATTGTTGTATGAAAAGCAAGCCAAATGCCCCTAGGGTAAAGGCTATTCCCATGTTTCTATGTAAGGACAAGTTATCTTGGTTGTAAGCCCCATCCTGGGCTAAAAGTAAACCTGAGATAACAGAGAAGAGTGCAAAACCTGCTGCAGTAGCTAAGGTAAATGCGCTAATTTGTTGTGGTAACGGTATTTTCTTAAACCTACTAAAACACTCCAACGCAAAACCAAATAGAAAAATACCAATGGGTAAATGCACCAAAAGTGGGTGAAAATTTCCCATCATTTGCCAAAGGTTGAAATTAAATAATTGAAAGTTGCCACAAAGGGCTAAAAAATGGACGCTTAACAGTTGAAAAACCCCAAAGATGTTGACTTGTTGAAATATTAAAAACATATTATTCTACGAGTATTTGATCTATAAAAAGCCAAGATTGTGTTCCCTTTCCAGGATGCCATTCAGGAATATTATTTAAGGCTGCTATTTCAATAGAGAGTTGGGTGTAGCTTTTAATTGGAATATCTACTATAAAAGTTTTTAATTGGGCCATCAATGGTTGACCTGCTTCCTTATTATAAAGTGTTCCAATAGCGGTATTATTGTGTTTTACAATAATGTTTGTGGGTGGAAAAATCCATGCATCTTGATCAATCAAGCTACTGATATACACCTTATTCATGACAATGGCTTTTTCAAACACCAAATCTATCCTTACAACCGGTTGGTTAAAGCCCAACCATTCTTCACTATTTCTAAAAGACAGCGGCCCTTTAGTACTATTGATTAGGGTGGCTGCTCCTTTTCCAGGATAAGCGTCGTTTGCCGGAGGAAAAACACTTATTTGTGCTTGATTCAAAGGTTGCTTTATTTTGTATACCTCTAAAGCCACGGTATCGCTGGTTTTATAGTCTGGATGCGTGGCATAGGCAAGTAATTTAGTGTTTTCACTAAGTATAATAGGGGAGGAATACGCCTTTGGTGTACTGTTAAGTTGGGTATTTATTCCTTCTGATTGAAACCATAAAATAGCGCCAGGATAAGGGCGCTCCAGCCGGACTGTTGTACTGTCTTTAAAGAGTTTTTTTTTTGTTATAATCAGGGGATTAGAGAGTTGAAAAGTCTTGGAGCTGCTAAGTGTCACTGACTGGTCAGTCGCTTGTTTACAACCCACTAAGCAACTCAGCAAACCAACCACAATACACCCTACTAAGACAAAGTGTTTTTCCCTTATTAGACAGAGACTTCTCATATCCTTATGAGTTTAATAGGATATGTTTTTCCGGCATTCCATTGGGTTACATAAACATTGTGGTCTTTGTCTACACAAACATCATGGGGGTGTTTAAAAACTTTTAAACCTTGGCGCATTTTTTGCAGCTCACCCGCTTCATTGTAAGAAGGTGCTATACCACCAGGAGCAGAAGTAAGTTTATTGTCTCGATCTAAAATAGCTATAAAACCACTATTGGCGGCCCCATCACCAGACCAAATAGTGGCCAGATACACTTCTTGCTCGTGAATGACTGGCCTGCATATATATGCCCCTGGTAAATGGGTAGTGCTTAAAAAATTCCCGTTGAGGTCAAAACGTTTTAGTTCGTTTCCCTGTCTTTCAGTAATGAGCAGGCTGGGGTTTTTGCTTCTAGTGTCAATACAAATGCCATGGGCATTTAAAAACTGGTGTTTTTCCGTCCCTTTTCCGCCAAATACGTTTAAAAGTTCGCCTTTGGCATTGTAGTGAAGGATGTATTGTGCGCCATAGCCGTCTGCCACGAAGACATCGCCGTTTGCGGCCACACAAGTTTCCGTAGGAATATACTCAGAGGGGCTAAGATACTTCTCACTTTCTACAGGAAAGGGAAAAATTTGAACCACTTTTCCATCTAGGGTTGTTTTGATCACCTCATGCCTGTTGTTGTCTGAAATATACAAGAATTCTGTGCCGTTTTCATCGTGAATACTCAGTCCGTGTGCGCCTGGATATTCGTTTCCCCAGCTGTTTACTAAGGCGCCAGAAGTGTTGTAAACCAACACATTATTGGCAGTGTGGTTGGTCAATAGGTACAAGAGACCTTTGCGGTCCTGTACCATTTCATGGCAGTCATTTACAGGATAGAAATTGGGATTCAATGCGCCCCAGTTTAAGTCTATTTTGTATTGGTGGCTCCCATGTCCTATAACGGCATCTTTTAGGACATTAACCCCAAGTGTGTCCCATCCAAAGAGCCCCAAGCCTAGAAATCCGAGACCAGATGTAGCTATAAATTCTTTTCTTTTCATGCTAACTTAAAATATCTCTGACAATTTTTCCTTCTACATCTGTAAGTCTGAATCTTCTTCCCTGATGTTTGTAAGTGAATTTTTCATGGTCTATACCCAATAAATGTAACATGGTTGCTTGAAAATCATGAACATGTACGGGGTTTTCTACAATATTGTATCCAAAATCATCTGTTTTTCCGTACAATCCTGGTTTTATTCCGCCTCCAGCCAGATACATGCTAAAGGATCTTGGGTGGTGGTCTCTTCCGTAATTGGTATCTGTGAGTAGTCCCTGTGAGTAATTGGTTCTTCCAAACTCTCCACCCCAAACCACTAAGGTGTCTTCTAATAAACCCCTCTGTTTGAGGTCCATAATGAGTGCAGCAGAAGCCTGATCTACATCTTTGGCTTGTTTGGCAATGGCACCAGGAAGGTTTTCATGTTGGTCCCATCCCATATGATACAGTTGTATAAAACGCACATCTTTTTCTGCCAATCTTCTAGCTAACAAGCAGTTGGCAGCAAATGTGCCGGGGATTTTAGCGTCTGCTCCGTACATTTTATAAATATAGTCTGGCTCTTTTTCTGTGCTAATTACATCTGGCACAGAGGTTTGCATCCTATAAGCCATTTCATATTGGGCAATCCTACTCTTAATCTCTGGATCTCCGTAGTCTTCATAACCAGCGTCATTTAATGCTGCCAAGTGGTCTAGCATGTTTCTTTTAGTAGCCTTATTCATGCCGTCTGGATCATTTAAATACAAGACAGGATCTTTGGCTGCCCTAAACTGCACCCCTTGGTGTAGGGAATGTAAAAACCCATTCCCCCAAAGCCTGGTATACAAAGGTTGACCATTGGGCCTTCCTGTTCCCCTAGAAAGTAAAACGGTAAAAGCAGGAAGGTTGTCATTTTCACTGCCTAAGCCATAACTCAACCAAGACCCAATACTTGGACGCCCGGGTTGTTGGGAGCCTGTTTGGAAAAAAGTGACTGCAGGATCGTGGTTAATAGCCTCTGTATACATGGAGTTTATCACACAAATGTCGTCTGCTACTTTTGCGGTATAAGGCAAAAGATCGCTGATCCAAGCAGGGTTGTTGCCGTATTGTTTAAAATTAAATTGGGAACCTACTAGTGGAAATTTATCTTGTCCAGAGGTCATTCCGGTAAGCCTTTGTCCGTTTCTAATAGATTCTGGTAAATCTTCTCCACGCCTTTTATTGAGCATGGGCTTGTAGTCAAATAATTCTAATTGTGAGGGGCCACCACTTTGAAACAAATAAATGACCCTTTTTATTTTGGCAGGATGGTGGAGCCCTCCTAGGGATCCCTTAACACCTGCATTTGGTGTAGCAGAAGTAATTACGCCGTTTTTAGTGGTGTTAAAATATGGCGTACCTAATAATGAGGCCAAGCCAATCCCACCAATGCCAAGAGCAGTTTTACCTAGAAAGGCCCTTCTGTTGAGTTGTAGGGAGCGTTCTTCTATAATCTTTTTTTCACTCATGATTAGCTGCGGGTAATGGTTAGGTCTAAATTTAAAATGGTGTGAGCTGTTAGGGACAGGGCGGTAAATGCAGTATCTTTTTCTTTAAAAGACCTTTCTTTTTCTCCAATGCCTAAATACGCTTCAGGTAAAACACCTTCTTCTAATACCTGTTGCTCCATGTCGTGGTAAAGCGCTAGTAATTGTTCGGCTACTTTTTCAGTGGTAAATTGGCCAGTAGCTGCCAAGTATATATAGGCCAACTGGGCGGCTACTTTGGTTTCTTTTTTAGTAGCTTTTTCTGCCAATACCCGAGATGCTTCTATGATTTGTGGGTCATTTAATAATACTAAGGCCTGAAGTGGGGTATTGGTTTGTTGGCTTTTTACACTGCATAAATCTCTATTAGAGGCATCAAAGGTGAGCATGCTCGGCGGAGGAACGGTTCTTTTCCAAAAGGTGTACATACTTTTTCTATAGAGAGAAGCACCAGTGTCTGGCACATAGTTGGCTGTACTTCCGCCGCCTCCGCCGGTGGTTTCTTTCCACAAGCCTTCTGGTTGATACGGTTTTACGCTCGGGCCACCAATTTTTCTGACCAATAAGCCGCTAATCGCTAAGGCTTGGTCTCTAATGCTCTCTGCAGACAATCTCAATCTTGGTGCCCTGGCCAGCCATTTATTTTCTGGGTCTAATTGAAGGGCTTTTTCGCTTACGGCACTATTTTGTTTGTAGGTGTCTGATTGTACAATGAATCGCATGATTTTATGTAAATCCCACCCCCCATCTTTAAACTTAAGGGCCATAAAATCCAGTAATTCAGGATGGGTAGGAAGTGACCCTTGGTTACCAAAATCATAGCTGCTGGCTACCAATCCCTGACCAAAAAAGCGCTGCCATATTCTATTGACGGCTACCCTCGCTGTTAGCGGATGCTCCTCTGCAAACAACCACTGAGAAAGCCCCAACCTATTTTTTGGAAAATGTTCTGGGAAAGGCAATATTTTTTCTGGGGTATTAGGAAAGACCTCTGTGGTGGGTTGGTCATAAGCCCCACGGTTTAATATGAATGTTTTTCTGGCAATGGGCATGTCTTGCATGACCATAATTTCCATGCCCTTGTCTATACCATTGTTGTCAGGCATTTTTTGGCGCTCTTGTAAGTTTAAAAAGGCTAGCACTCCTTTTTGGTCTTCTGGTGTAATTCTCATGGTGGGCGCCGGGACTTCATTGCGGTCAGAAACCAATCCTTTTTCATCTAGATTGTTAAAGAAACTAAAGAGTTCAAAGTGATTTTTTTGAGAGATAGGATCGTATTTGTGGTCGTGGCAACGGGCACACTCCATAGTCATACCCAGAAAAGCAGTGCCAAATGTATTTGCCCTGTCTTCTACGTATTCTACTCGGTATTCCTCTGGTATAACACCCCCTTCGAAAGTAATTTTATGGTTTCTATTAAATCCTGTTGCCAAAATTTGCTCTTTGGTAGGGTTGGGCAATAGGTCTCCAGCCAACTGATAGGTCACAAAAGTATTGTAAGGCATGTTTTCTTTAAAAGCGTGAATAACCCAATCCCTCCACGGCCACATGGTTCTCTCAAAATCATCCTGATAGCCGTGGGTGTCTGCATACCTTGAAATGGCCAACCATTCAGAGGCCATGTGTTCCGCGTAATCTGCGGTGCTAAATAAACTATCTACTATTTTGTCATATGCGTTAGGGTCTGTATTGGACACAAATGCTTTTACAGTTTCTGGGCTAGGCGGCAATCCTGTAAGGTCCAAAAATACCCTTCTTAAAAGCACTTCTTTGGATGCTGCTTCAGAGGGGTCTAGGCCTTTTTCAAGGAGTTTTTTGTAGACAAAAGCATCTATTTCGTTGGCTCCCCAACTGGGGTTTAGATTTGGAACTTTTTCTGCTGTTGGAGGGCTAAATGCCCAATGTTCTTGGTAATTACCTCCTTGGGTAATCCATTTTTCCAGGACCTCTTTCTCGTATTCACTAAGGCTTAGATTGGATTCTGGAGGTGGCATTTGGGTGATTGGGTCTGTGCTGTGTATGCGCACCACTAGTTCACTTGCCTCTGGTTTGAATGGGACTACGGCTTGGCGGTCTTTGGCTTTGCCAAGGGCCATATAGGCCCCCGCTGCAGTATGCAGCGAAAGACCGCCCTGAAGGGCATTTTTATCTGGCCCATGGCATTTAAAGCACCTGTCTGAAAGTATGGGCTTCACGTGAAAAGTAAAGTCTACGGAATCTGGCACCTTTTCTAAAAGCATTCCAGTATTGACGTCTTTTATTTTGGGCCCTTTGGTTTGGCATGCCACCACAACAAATAACAGTATTATAGAAAATAACACCCCTAATTTTGCAGTAGCTGCTTGTGTTTTACTTAAGTAATAAAGTAGGCGCATGGTATTTCTTGTTTAACTTACTTAAGGTCTAAATAAAAAACCCTTTGTGCAATTAATTTAGACAAACGACAATGCCCTGTGGCTTAATAGATTGTACTACAAGACAAACACCTTAGCCATTTGGCCACGCCTTAACTAATAAGGTCTTGAAGAATTTTAGACTTTACTTCCGTAATATAACTTCTGCCTATTGTAAACCGTTCTCCTTGTATTTCTATACTATTTCCTTCTACAGATTCTATACGGTCTATGGCTACTGTAAAAGACCGGTGTATTCTGATAAATTTATCTGGAGGAAGCTCATCTGTAAAGCTGCTCAATGTTTTGTGGATAATGTATTTTCCTAAATCTGTTTTGATTCTGATGTAGTCTTTTAGGCTTTCAATAAGGACTATTTTGTTCAGTTCAATTTTTTGCAATTTCTTTTTGTCAATTTTCACAAAAATACTCTTCGTTTCAGTAGTTGAATGGTCTAGAACTTCTCGGGGTTTTCTTAGCTGTATGACTCTTTGAACAGATTTTAAAAACCTCGGAAATGGGATGGGCTTGACCAGATAGTCAATGGCTTGAAGTTCAAAGCTTTCTAGGGCATGGGTTTCATGGGCGGTGGTCATAATGACCATGGGTTTTACCTCCAAACTTTTTAGAAAAGACAAGCCATCTAGTACAGGCATGTTAATGTCTAAAAAAATAAGGTCTAAAGGATTATCTTGAACAAAACTTGCTGCTGTTACTGCATTATTAAAACTAGCCACAAGTTCAATGTCATTAATTTCTTTGCAGTATTTTTCCAGAATGCTTACTGCTAAGGGTTCGTCGTCTATAATGATGGTTTTCAGACTCATACTTTTAATTTGAGTTTTACGGTAAAGTGTTGGTCGGTTTGGTTTATTTCTAAATGATACTCTTGGGGCTTGTAACCCAGTTCTAGTCTTTTTTTCACATTGGCCAAGCCAATACCACTGCTGTTTTTGTTTGCATGGATTAGCGATTTGGCGTCTTGCGTGTTTACGGGTAAATTATTACAAACTTCAAAGTACAAAAAATCTCCCGTTACTTGAGCACTTAGAGAAATTTTCACCGCGCCTAAATTTTGATTTGCACCGTGTTTAAAACTATTTTCAATAAGTGGAATCAGTAGCATGGGTGCAATTTTTTTGCCTTCTAAATCTCCTTTAATATCCACCGTTACTTTTAAGTGATCACTAAATCGAATGCGTTCTAGGTCTATGTAATTTTGAATGCAGTGGAGTTCGCTCACTAAATCTTGTTTTCTTTTTTTGGTGGCGTATAATAAATAGCGCATCAGCTCGGAGAGCTTAAGAACCACTTCAGGTGCTTTGTCTGACTTTTCTAGGGTGAGGCCATAAATATTATTGAGGGTATTAAAGAAAAAATGGGGAGACACTTGGGACCTTAAAAAACGCAACTCAGTAGCCAATTGTCTTTTTTCTAAATCGTTAAATCGATTGTTTTCTCCCAGCCAGTCAATGGTCACTTTAATTGCCGTGACAAAGGCTACTACGTAAAATTCGCCCAGCATCATTTGAAGGGCGTAATTGAAACTTAAACCATCGGGTTCTTCGGGTCCTTCGGGCCATACATTGGTGGTGCTCACCAAATAATAGGTGAGGTAGTATTTTAAAATCAGCATTAAAAATAAAGACAGCACCACTAGTCCAGCGTAACTCCAGTATTTTTTTTTGTATACAAACTTTGGCATGAGGTAATAAACATTAAGGTAAGCCAAAGTCATATGAATGGGAAATCCCAGTAAATTTGTTTTTAAAGAGTAGCTATAATCGTCAAAATAACTCCCCCATCTAATGGTGTTAAATAAGATGTAAATAGTCCAAAAGATCACATGATGCCTTTTTGTAATTTGATATTTCTTCGAATAAGAAGGTTGGTTAAGTAGGGCGTCTATTTGATTATCTGCAATCATGGAGGTTATTTAAGCGGTGCTATCAAAAAAATGAATTTAGGAAGTTTTTATTGTTTTAATAAGGATGTTGTATGCCTTAAATGCATTGTCATTGGTCTAAATTCTTTTAAAATTCTTTTAAAATTAACAAAATTGGATCAGATTATAAGTATACCTTGTGGGGTGAAATTTAGTTTAAATTCTGCTATAAGAATACAATTTGTAATTTTAGAATAACATTTACTAGGTATTATTCATGAAAATAATTTTAAAAAATTGCCTTTTTTTTAGTCTGAGTTTCTTCTTTGTGGCCTATTCTTCAGGGCAATCACTTCCATTTGAATCCAATACGCCCATACCGCATTCTTATGTAGCTTACAGGACGTCTGAGACTATTTTAATAGATGGTATGGCGGAGGAATCTGTTTGGGACAGCACGCCATGGACAGCTCCATTTGTTGATATTGAAGGGTTAAAAAAGCCAAAATACAATACCCAAATGAAAATGTTATGGGATGAGAAATATTTGTACTTCATGGCTAGACTTGAAGAGCCACATGTTTGGGGTACATTAAAGCAGCGGGATACGGTTATTTTTTACAACAATGATTTCGAAATTTTCATTGATCCAGACGGAGATACCCATAATTATGTAGAATTTGAAATGAATGTGCTCAATACGGTTTGGGATTTGTTTTTGACTGCACCTTATAGAAACAATCCTAAAGTATTAAATCAATGGGACATGAAGGGGGTTTTGTCTGCAGTCCATGTAGCGGGTACCATAAACGATGCTTCTGACTCAGACCAAGGCTGGTCTTTAGAAGTAGCCATACCATGGACTGTTTTTAATGAAGTGACTCAAATGAATGCCACTGTAGCTGGAACTTTCTGGCGTATGGGTTTTTCTAGGGTCAATTGGGAATTTGAGTTAAAAGAGGGCCGTTACAGCCGTAAAAAAGACCCCAACGGATCCTATTTGCCTGAATACAATTGGGTGTGGTCTCCTCAAATGGTGGTGAATATGCACGAACCAGAAAAGTGGGGATATGTGTATTTCAGTGCTAAATATCCTGGTGAAGCGGAAGAATTTACGCCCCCTGAACAAGAGCATTTAAAATGGTTCATGTACCAGGAATACAGAAAATTATTGGCGGCACATAAAGCGGGGCTGCCTTTAAATAAATCCCTCATACAAAGTAATGTAGTGTGGAAAGGTACTGAAGTAGTTTTAAATATAGCCCTTCACGCCACAGGTTTTAGCCTGCTTTGCGACAGTCCTTTTGGTCCTGAAACTTTAGAAATAAACCCCTATGGTAAATTTATACGTTATGAAACTAACCACCCTTAAACGCCCTATGATTTTTGGGCTTTTGGCCCTCGTATTTTTGAGTGCCTGTCAAAACAAGCCAAAGACTTTGGCGGAAACACCTGTTAAAGCGCCATTTAAATATTGGACTTGGACTACAGCTAACCCGGAAAGGACAGATGCCTCTTATGTGGCTGAGTTTGAAAAATATGCCCAAAATGGCATAGATGCAGTGTTGATAAATACCAACACAGACCCTAGTCTTCTAGCGCGTTTGGTGCCCATAGCTGAAAAAGCAGGATTGGAAGTGCACGCTTGGATTATGGCGATTAATAGGCCTGGAGATAAGGAGGCAGAAAAGCACCCAGAGTGGTATGCAGTGAGTAGGGACGGTAAATCTTGCTTTGACCAGCCACCCTATGTGGGTTATTACAAATGGATGTGTCCCACTAGAAAAGAATCCAGAGACCATGTGCTTTCTCTTGTAGCAGGTTTGGCTAAAGTTAGCGGGGTGGCAAGTGTTCACTTAGATTATATAAGGTATTCAGACATTTATTTACCCGTGGGACTTTTGCCAAAATACAACTTGGTTCAAGATACGGAACTGCCAGAATTTGACTTTTGTTATTGCGAGGTTTGTGTGGCGGAGTTCCAAGAGAAGCACCACAGAAATCCTTTAGAAATGGCGCATCCTGAAATTGATATAGAATGGAAGCAGTTTAGGTTAAATAAAGTAAAAAGTATTGTAGACGCTGCTTATGACATTGCCCATAAAAACAATAAAATGCTCACTGCTGCCGTGTTTCCTTATCCGGAGATGGCAGACCATATGGTGCGCCAAAGGTGGGACAAATGGAATATAGATGCGGTTTTGCCTATGATTTATAACAGTTTTTATAACGAAGGGGTAGATTGGATTGGTTTTGCTACCGCCCAAGGAGTAAATGATTTAAAGGGCAAAGGGGTAGGTTTGCACACAGGGGTGTACGTACCCCCTATGAGTGCTGAAGAGGTAGGTTTAGCTATCAGTGAGGCCCAAAACAATGGGGCCAACGGTGTTTCTTTTTTTGACGGAAATGCCATAACAGCAGCCCAATGGGAAGTGATTAAAGCATCTAAGAATACACAGAAATAATAATGTTTGCTCATGAACCCTTTTAAAAAAACATATTACACTGCGCTGCTATTTGTGAGTTTGTCTTTTTATTCTTGCCAAGATGCAACTGATTTAAAAACACCCACAGCAGCAGAACAAAGCAGTAGCTTAGTAGATTTTGTAAATCCTTTTATTGGAAGCTCAAATTTTGGCACTACAAATCCAGGGCCTATTGCCCCTAGAGGGATGGTAAGTGTGAGCCCCTTCAATGTGGCTGGAATTCAAAATTTTCCTATGGAAAAAGACAGCCGTTGGCTTTCTACGCCCTATGTAAACGAAAATAAATTTTTAACTGGTTTTAGCCATGTTAATTTATCTGGTGTTGGCTGTCCAGAACTGGGTGTAATTATTGCAATGCCAACAGCAGGCGCTTTAGAAACGAGTCCATCTGAATACGGTACTACTTATAGCAACGAAAAAGCTTCCGTGGGATATTATGAGAATGAGCTGGACCGATATGGGATTAAGGTAGCCACTACAGCAAGCACAAGAGTAGGAGTGAGTCGCTATACCTTTCCAGCTGGTCAGGCCAATATTTTATTAAACCTAGGCTTGGGTCTTACTAATGAGCAGGGGGCTAGTTTAAAAAGAGTGTCTGATACTGAAATTGAAGGGATGAGACAAGTAGGAAGTTTTTGCTACTACAAACCAGAAGAAGCTTATCCTGTCTATTTTGTGGCAAGGGTTTCTAAGCCTACCCAAGTACAGGGATTTTGGAAAAGACCCACTAAATACCATGGAGAAGAAGCGCAGTGGATGGGATACAATGGCAAAACCAGACTAATGAAAGGTTTCAGGCAAACAGTTGTTGGAGACAGTATTGGCGCTTATTTTACTTACCAGTTTGAAAAGCCCACCGAAGTGGTCTTGCAAATTGGGGTATCTTATGTAAGCATTGAAAATGCCCGAGCCAACTTAATATCAGAGGTAGGTGGGCAATCTTTTGATCAAATTAGGGCAAATACCACGGCACTTTGGGAAGAGGTACTTTCTGTGGTTCGTGTAAAAGGAGGAAAACCAAATGCAAAAGAAATTTTTTATACGGCTTTGTACCACACACAAATTCACCCCAATGTGCTTAATGATGTAGACGGTTCTTACCCTGCCATGGGTTCAAGAGAAACTTTGAGTACCAAAGACACCAGATATACGGTGTTTTCTTTGTGGGATACCCATAGAAATTTACACCCATTAATGAGTCTGCTTTATCCCCAACAACAGTCCAATATGGTGAAAAGTATGTTGGAGATTTATAAGGAGAGTGGCTGGCTCCCCAAATGGGAATTAAACGCCACTGAAACCACCACAATGGTAGGAGACCCAGCTGGTATTGTTATTGCAGATACTTATCACAGGGGAATTCGTGATTTTGACGTTGCCTTGGGATTAGAAGCTATGAAAAAAAGTGCTAGTCAGATTTATAACAATCCTTTACGCCCTGAATTAGGCACTTATATTGAAAAGGGCTATTTAGGAGCAGAGCTATATGAAAGTGGTTCTGTGTCTATTGTTCAGGAGTACAACCTAGCAGACTTTGCTATTGCAGCCTTGTCCAAAACTTTGGGCGATACCGAATCTCATGCGCTTTTTCTTGAAAGATCTAAGTCTTATAGAAAATTATTCGATCCATCATATAATTTACTTAGGCCAAAAAATTCAGATGGATCTTGGCTCCGTCCGTTTAATCCAGATACAGGGGCTAATTTTGTAAAAAACCCTGGTTATATTGAAGGAAATGCATGGCAATACACCTTTATGGTGCCTCACGATATTAAAGGGCTCATTGATTTAATGGGTGGAGGGCAGTCTTTTGTGCGTCAATTAGATAAAGTTTTTAACAACAATCAGTTTGACATGGCCAATGAGCCAGATATTGCCTATCCTTTTCTCTACAATTTTGTGAAAGGAGTAGAATGGAAAACCCAAAAGCGGGTAAGGGAGCTGTTAGACACCTACTTTAAAAACAGTCCAGACGGCCTTCCTGGTAATGACGACACAGGCACTATGAGTGCTTGGGCAGTATTTTCCATGATGGGATTGTATCCTGTAACACCATCTTTGCCGGTTTATGCAGTTACTTCACCAAGTTTTAGCGAAATAGAAATTCGCTTAGATCCCAGATATTATCCAAATGAAACGCTTACCATTCGCTCTAATATGCCTGAAGACAATACTTTTATAGATAGTGTGTCATTGGATGGAAGTTCTTTAAGCCGCTTTTTTATCTCCCATGAAGATCTGGTAAACAGCAAAGAGTTGATTTTTCTTTTAAAAGCCATCAACTCAAAATAGTTTTTTACAGGATCAAAGTGTTGTTTGTGCCCTTATTTTTGTAGTTAGTCGAAAAACATTATTTTTATAGCAACTTGCTTTTTTTTGCCGTTTTACGTCGTTATATCTTTAAATAAGCGCGTTTGCCGCTATTTTTTTTTCGAAAACGTTTGAGTTTTTCTGTTTTTTGCCGTTTAATTGTTGTTATATGTCGAATTTTTTTTTGAAATTCGTAGAATAGTGACATATTTACTATGCTAACCAAGTGTTAATTTAAAACACTAATAAGTAACTAACTAAACTAAATTAGTATGAACAGAAAAATTCATTATTTATTAATGTTCTTTGCCGTACTCTGTATGAACAGCATGTATGGACAGAACAAAACCATTTCCGGTACGGTAACCGAGTCGGAATCTGGTGTCCCATTACCGGGTGTAAATGTGGTAGAAAAAGGAACCAATAATGGTACTTCTACAGATTTTGACGGTAATTTTACCATTTCAGTGAGCGGCAGTAATGCCATTCTAGTATTCACCTCTTTAGGATATACAACCAAAGAAGTGCCTGCAGGAAACCAATCTACTCTGAATGTTTCTATGAGTGAAGACGCAGAGCAACTTGGAGAAGTAGTTGTAACCGCTTTGGGTGTAAAAAGAAACACTAAAGCCTTGGGTTACTCTGTAACACAAGTTAAGGGTGAAGAAATGAACACAGTAAAGCAAACTAATGCAATCAATGCACTTCAAGGAAAGATTGCTGGGGTTCAAATCTCAGGTAATGCTGCCGGAGCTAAAGGATCTACCCGTGTTATTATAAGGGGTAATAGTTCTTTAACTGGTAATAACCAACCACTTTATGTGATAGACGGGATTACAATTAATAATTCAAACCTTGGTTCTGCTGGAGTTTGGGGTGGAGCCGATTCCGGTGATGGAATTTCAGCATTAAACCCAGATGAAGTTGAGTCTATCTCTGTATTAAAAGGGGGTGCTGCTGCAGCCTTATATGGTTCAAGAGCATCTAATGGGGTAATTATCATCACCACTAAGACTGGAGCTGGATCAGATGGAATGTCAGTAGATATTAGTAGTTCTATTCAGTTTGATGATATTAACAATGATCCTTATGATCCTCAGACAACATATGGGCAGGGTAGAGATTTTTCTACTACCTCTGACAACTTAGACACCTATGCCAACTGGGGACCAAAATTAAATGGTTCTTCTGTAGAACAATGGGATGGTGTTTCTAGACCATATACTTACAAAGGCAATAATTTAAAGAAATTTTATGATGGTGGTCAGACATTTATCAATACTGTAGCCATTTCTTCTGCAACCGAAAAGTCTAATGTGCGTGTTTCTTATTCTAATTTAGACAACACAGATATAATACCTAATTCTACTTTAAATAGAAATACACTAGGTATTAATGCAACTCAAAAATTTAGAAACTTTGTTGCAGACATTAATATTAAATATATTCAAGACGACGCTGTTGGAGCTCCTAGATTGTCGGATTCACCTGGTAATGCTAACTTTGGAATGCGCTTGTTTGCACCAAATATTGATGTGAACGATATGTTAGGTGCTGGTGGTCTTGGGACAAATGAAGACGGTTCTGAATTTAGAACTTCTGACAATACATATTCTCAAAACCCTTGGTTTGCAGCCTATCAATATGTAAATAATTCTGTAAAAGAGCGTGTTATTGCTTCTGCTAATTTAAGGTGGAATATGACAGACTTTTTATATTTATCAGGACGTTTTGGTCAAGATAGATTTGATTATAATAGAAGAGATATTACACCATATGGAACTGCATATCAGCCATTAGGAGCTATGAGTGAATATAAGCTTACCAATGTTCAACGAGACGCAGATTTATTCTTGGGAACTGACAATCTAAAAATTCAAGAGGATTTATCTGTTACTGCTTTTGTAGGTGTAGGTAAAAATTACCAGAATGCTGAATCAGTAACCGCAAGTGGAGGTAATTTTATTGTACCTTATTTATATACAGTTGGTAATACACAAAACCAATCTGCAGGTTATGGTTTTAATGAGAAACAAATTAATTCAGCTTATGGGTCTGCTGAGTTTGGATATAAAGACGCTATGTTCTTAACTCTTACAGCAAGAAATGACTGGTTCTCTACTTTGTCATTACCAGGAAAAGAAGCGCCTAACAATGATTTGTATACTTCTGCAAGTTTTTCACTAGTGCTTTCTGACATGTTTAAATTACCAGAGGTAATATCTTTTGCTAAACTAAGAGCAGGTTATTCTCAAGTAGCTGGTGGAGCAGATGGGCCCTACTCATTGAATTTAACTTATGGAATTTATGGACAAGGTCACCAAGGTGCTTCTTTAGGAACTATTTCCAACGGTTCAATTCCAAATCCAAATATTACACCATTTGAAAAAAATGAAATTGAACTTGGTTTTGATTTGAGAATGTTTAACAATAGGGCTTCTATAGATTTCACTTATTATGACAACGCCACTGTTGGAGACATTGTTGGAGTTAGTGCTTCGCCTACTTCTGGATATGGAAGTGCATTGGCTAACCTTGGAGAGGTATCTAATACTGGATACGAAATACTTTTAAGTGGCTCCCCTATTAGAACTGATGACTTTGCTTGGGACATAACTTTAAATTATTCTTACAACGATTCTAAAATTGTTTCTACCAATGATGAAAATACAAACATTACTATGGATGAGCCTCGTTCTAGAAATTTAAATGTTACTCATATAGTTGGAGAAACCTACGGAGCACTTTATGGAACTTCATATAACAGAGATGCTCAAGGAAGAATTATCCACGACATTGATCCAGATGGAACGCCAATACCACAAGTAGGTGCTAGAAAAATATTAGGTTTTGGAGTGTCCCCAACCTCTATCGGTATTAGCAATAACTTCCGTTATAAGAACTTTAATATGAGTGTATTAGTTGAAGGTAAATACGGTGGACAAATGTTCTCAGGAACCAATGCTATGGCAAAATATTTTGGGGCTCACAAAGCCACCATAGACGCAGATGGTCGTGAAAATGGATTCACCGTTTCTGGTGTTGACGCAAGTGGTGCTGCTTTTACTACTTCTATAGCTCCTGCACGAATAGAAGACTATTGGAGACGTACTTATGAAATTGCTGAGGAATCTGTTTATGATGCAGACTATTTAAGGTTAAGACAAATGAGTATTGGATACAACATTCCAAGAGATTTATTAGAAAATACCTTTATTAAAAATGCGTCAATTTCATTGATTGGAAGAAACTTATTCTTCTTATCCAATAGTGTTGAAAATGTAGATCCCGAATCTGGTTACAATGTGAGTAATTCACAAGGATTAGAGTGGTTTGGTATGCCCATTCCAAGGACTATAGGTATGAATGTAAACCTTAAATTTTAATTAAGATGAAAAAATTATTATCGATTGTATTGATTTCATCTCTCTTAGTTGCTTCTTGTGATTTTGACAAGGATTTTGAAGAGATGAATATAGATCCTACAAAGGCGGCACAATTAGATGTGAATAATAAATTGGCCTCTGTGTTTTTAAGAACCTCAGGAGAACGTTATGAAAACTGGAGGGCAAGTTTTATTTATTCCTCTCAGATTGTACAGCATATGTCTTCTACAGCCACCTATTGGACTGGAAATTTCTATACTAGAAATGAAGGTTATGCTACCTCTCTTTTTGACAGGGCATATCCCCAACAAGTAAAAGAGATAGAAGACATTATTTTCCAATTAACCAATGAGG
>JGI20153J14295_10000637_pt1 | contig 29625 bp, 26 predicted proteins | sample COG_03_FD_14295 | JGI IMG/M metagenome (IMG submission 14295) | reverse complement strand
CTTAGAGGGTTTTTATGGACCTCAAGGAGTTGGCATTGAAGGTACTTTTAGGTGCATGGTTATCGTGGCTTTAACCACATTATTAGGCGAGACTTTATATATATTTATATGGTCGTGACCTTTGGTTTACTACCTTTACAACATGGTAGTCCTTTTTATTCGGGTCTCTCTTGGTAAAGATAGAGTATGGTATATTCGCTGCGGTTACCACGCCAAATACCATAAAATCCCTACCTATATTCTTAAAGACAAAATCACCGTCTCTGCGGTCCTCATACGGTTTGAAACTATTTATTTCGGTGTTTAAATCTAAAAGTTTCTTCATTACGTCTTTGCAGTCGTTTGGTTCGCCTGCATGAACATGAGCTACACGTCGCTTATCACCTACTTTATACGTAGACATTATACAGCCAGTAAACATACCGCTCATAACATCGTCATTTCCACTTGTTTCACAATAATTAATATTGCCACCCATATAAGGTACAAAAGTTACTTTCGCCGCGCGAGTTAAATTACCGGCGATGATATGAAATGCCAATGGCTTTGCCATAACAGAACACTCTTTACGTGTTCTAGGGGAAGGTTCTTGTTCCTTGAAATTCAGCGGGAACCTAAGTATTACTCCCTCTTCAATTATGTCCATCAACACAACATATCTCCTGTAACTAGTATTTTGGTAAGCAGTTACATCAGCTTCGATTGTTAAAAAAAATAACCAAGCTTCCGTAATTCATCTACCTATTCATGTATGTTCTGGAGTGACCACGAAAGTTGTCATTCTTAATTAAAATAACGCCACCTTGATATGCAATAGCAAGTCATACTTGCGAAGTATAATGCGATGACAATGCAACTACCACGGTATATACCCCACAATTTCTGTTGCCACAAAAAGAACCTTTGAGTCTCCCTTACCAGTAATATAAAAAGAATAACCTCACCCTTTAAGTACACTTAAGAAAGACGGAACGGAATTTAAGCCATTTAGAGGAACCTTCAAAGACGGTGTGAAGAATAGGGATTGAGTGCACAGTAAGTTGTTCGAAGGTTAACGCAAGAGATAGTGTAAAAGGTAAAATCACTTTCTAAAATATCTCACAAACTGCCACAGTTAACAGCAGGAACTTGCAGACCTGCCACCCCCTAAATCGGCTAATCTGTCTAATTTAGTAGCTCTAGGCCACTAAGCTCATTCCTCATTGCACTGAAAAATGTTCTTTGGGTGAGTGGTATCAAGGGGCTTAAAACAGGGAATAGACCCTCTTTAGGGGATTAACTCTGTGACTTGCCCCGGTGAGGTGATTGAAATTACCCCAGCCCAGTTACACATCAATTTACTAGAAGCGTTGAGTGCTGGTATTTTGCCGAGCAGAACCGTAGGCGAGCCAGCCAGGAAGCCAGGGGGCGGTTGTCACAGGGATACAAGGCATTGGCGTTAGCACTCCCAGAGCCGCAGCCGTGGCGGCGGCAACCATCGGATTGGCAGGCGATGTGCACATGCTAAAGGGAAGGACGTTGACCAAAGGAATGTGGTCCATGATCGTTGCCGCTGGCATCTTTGAGGTCATCACCATTTTGGTCGGTAGAACGCACAGCGACGAAGGCGCCATGCCAAAAGAACACTGCATCATTGCTCCCATGCACACTTGTTGACCCATGCCTCTGCTCCTGATTGCCGGTAAAATGTTACTAGATCGGATTGATCTTGCCTACAAACTCTAGCATATTCTTTAGCCTCGCTGCTAGATCGAGGTCTTCTTAGATGGAGTGCGACAGGTCTCCAGCCTTGCGGTGAGTGGTGAACCAACTGAAGCGCACAGCACAAGGAAGCGACATACACCTAGGTCTGGGTCAAGAGAAACATCTGCCACATGAATTGGGGCATGTAGTGCATACCCCGTGATTACTACTGCGACAAAAATTGAGGTTTTGCGCACCCTAGTGTCAAAACACTTTATTTTACTTTGCTTAGCATAGCTTTGCTTAGCTAAACTGACTCTATGCATCCGCAAAGCATGAGCAACTGTAAAACGCCTCACCCAGTGGTTTGCCTCAACACCAATCAATCTTTACCAAGATTACTTTATTGTGGTGACTTAGCAACGCCCGCATTTGACCATGTGCAGGGTTCAGAATGTCTGTGTAACATGAGAACTTATTATCACATGGGTTGAAGTCATAGGAGCTTACAACTACCGTGTATGGCCTTTAGTTTATTTTAGCCGTTGGTTAGTCTTGTTATCAGATAGGCAGTCAACAACAGAGTTGATATTGCACCTTTATCAGGTGCCTATTGGTGGCTATAACGTTATCCTGAAAATTGAAGCTAAGGACCAGTGATCTAAATAAACTTCAACAATACCTTTGCCCCAAATTAAATTTGGGTGGCTGTAACCCAAACGCACGGGTCTAAATGAACAACAGCTAATTTGGTCAGCCCTTTTCATTGCATGTTCCCAGTCAACAAAAACAATTTTTTTACCTATAATAATGTGCTCTTCAGCAAGATCACCATGCACGAAGTTTAAGTGATGAATTGGGTTTAAAGCAGTGCGTATTCGATGCTGCAAACCTGTTGTCAATTGTACATCTTTGAGGTTTTTGCCCTGACAATATTGCATGAACAACGACGCTGTACCGTCCCCACTTTCGTAGTGCAAGACTTCTGGAACGGCTAAACCTTTAAGTTGGGTCAGCACACTATACTCATGCCACAACCGGCTGCATTCAGCATGACCCTGGGCACGTTTTTTTACTTCCAACATGCCTGACCTAAAGCCTAGTTCAGTTCGCCGACCCAACGCCATAGTAGGCCTAAAGTCGATTTCCTTTATCACTTTTTATACCTTTTTCATTGGGTTTCAAATAGACGATGGGGCAATAATGCACTAGAAAAGTAACTTGCTCCAAAAGGATTCACAATATTAGGGGTTGTGACCTGGAGAACCAAATTGCTTCCCCCTATGTGTTTTTGAGATTCGAGCAATCCATTGTCTAAATCGAGTTGGTGCACTTTTTCATTTAACAATCGAAACCAAGCCCAAAAACCATCCAGCGATTGCCGGATTAAAATTCGATTGTGGCGTGACAAATAAAGGGCTAACCCTGTTTGTGTTTGGCTTGCCCCGGGCCAAGATTGTTCCTGCCATATGACAGGGCCATGGCTAAACCGGTAAAGTGTCTTTCCAGCATTAATTCTTAATTGACTATATTGACTATCTAAATCAATTGTTCGGATTTGAAATTTAAGATTGGGTTGCCCCTGTGAAAATAACGCACTAGCTATGCGTGCATATTGACTAAACTTAAGCGTAGTTGATTCAGACAAGCCTACTTGACGCTCCGACGTAAACGTATTGACATAACTACTGACCCCAGACGCAGAAATAAATTTAGAAAGGTGTGCAAGTTTGAATTGCTCAATTGCACCACCTGGACCATATATTCGCGCAAAGTCTATGGCACTCAAGTCTTTTGAGCTGCTGGGGTCGAATGGATAACTGGTTGCGATAAGATCAGCATACTGAGATTCCAACTCACGCTGCCACAGTCTATTAATTTGCCCATAAACTTGGTTCATCGAATAAGAATTTGCTGCTAAAGATACCTTTTTAGCAATATCCCTAATGATCATGATTGAGGCGTTGTTGGCAAAGGTGGTTAACTTCGAAATTGGATTGTTCAAGCCATTATTATTCCACTGTGTGACCAAATATGCCCCTGCACCGCCAGCGTCGTTTGCTGCCATATCAATCCACTGATTCAATGCCCTTATTTCTTTTACTAATAAGTCAAAATGTCCGTCATTTGTGTCGTTAGCTGGAAATGCGATTGCCCAGAAACTAAAAGCCCCATTAATATTAGCAGCCACTAAGTTTTTTTGCTCAAAAGAAGGTATTTTAGTAGGTTGTTTAGATTGGCTATCAGACGATTCCAAACTTTTTGGCGCAGCATCCTTTGTGCCTAAAACCAAGTGAGTGCGAGTTATATTTACTAACTTTTTAAGGGGGTTATTTTCAGGCGCAGCCAAATCCTCGATTAATGCCAATAGCTCAGCATCACCTTCGAACTCTCTTAAGGATAAGGAGCTTATAAAGCTTGTCCAAACTCCAATATAATCCTGAGCATATTTTGTGATATTTGTCTAATAATAGTATTTTTACGGGACTCAGTTAGTGGTCCAGTAACTTTTTCATAATCGTTGATCAGCCCATCTATACCAAATAATTCGCCATTCTTATAAATGTCGTCAAACCCCTCACGTGTATAGACTAAAGGAATTAGGTAATTTGCACTTTCTGTATCTATATCAAATACTTGAGCAAACCTAGGACCCAACAAGGCGCCCAGATCAAGGCGCTCTGTATATTTAGGCTGATTCACCAAGGCCTGATACAATATTTCAGAAGCAGGGAGATTTTTTATTGTTTTAGCAATCACTTGCTGTAGTTTTCCATTCTTGTCGACAGGTGGCTGATTCAGTCGGAATAGGTCTTCTAGTAAACTGAAAAAGCTGACTGAAATTCCTGTAAGACTTGTCCTTGTTCAGCTAGAGATGTGGTGAAATAATGGATTAAGGTGGCCTTGTTTTTTTCTTGATCAGTGTGAAAGGCGCGTTCAATTGCGGACAAACGAACTAAATCCGCTCCCCACCCTAAGGCATTATAGGCAGACAGATCTTTAGCAAGATATTCAATCAATGCGGGTTGAAACCCATGTAATAACTCCAACTCAAATTGATTAACAAACGTAGTCTCTTGTGACCAGGTGGGTAACCAGTGGTGCAATCGTGAAGCGTATTCCACAGAGTACTCTTCAAATGTGCCTTTAAGTTGCTTGAGTAGTATCACTCGTTCAGGTAAGCCATCAGCACCTTTTGAAAGCTGCTTAGCTTCGCTGTAATATTGCTCAAAAGCAGATTTTACCGATTTATTTATTCCATCAAAATGCTGGTAGTTTTGCCAACTGCCAATTAAGGTTAAAGCGGCTAGACTGATCAGTGACAAATTGACTAATAATTTATTCCATCGACGTCGCACTTTATATTTTTGATTAGCCTTTAGCGAAAAGCTTTGCTTATCATAAGCACTGGCATATTCATGAGTTTGATTATTAATTACATTCGAACTTAAATCTGACCTATCTAAAAGTTCTGCCTCACTAAAAAAGAGTTGCTGGTCACAAGCCAATAGCAATGGATCAATGACTGGACCAGTTTGGCAGGCCCCAATAAACACTAAACTGCGCAATGATAATGGCTGTTTTCGTGGTGGAGTTGGGTTGGTTAGTAGCCTTAGACTTTGATCCAGGGGTTGATACAGGCAAGCCAATTGCATAGGTGCATTGATAATGGATACACAAAATTCTTGCGATAGTTGGTTTCTCAAAGCTTGGAATTGTACCGATTCAAGGTTGCTAATCATTTCTTTAAACAGGTTAGTGACTGTGCTTTCACTGTCCTCATTACCTAGCTCAAGAAAGCCACCAAAACCTGATTTTGCTCCCAACTTTTGGGCTAAAAAAATGGCTCTAGACAAATCAGGGATCCGCTCTAAGCCTAAAAGCAATATATGTATTGGCAAATCTAGTCCCAATTTAAAGTTAGCCTTGTTGATCATGCGGCTAACAATGATTTCATAGGAAGTAGCAGCTTCTAACTTACGAACTACCGCACTGAGATTTAATTCAACAAATATGCCATTTAATGCTAACTGGGGCCTTTGGAAACTTAGCTGATCCAACAACAAAGACAATAGCTCATCACTGATTTCAACTTCAACTTCAACTTCAACTTCAACTTCAACTTCAACTTCACCTTCACCTTCACCTTCAGTATTTGCACTGTGTTTCACGTCTACACGATAGGCAAGACTGGTTCCAGATGACCATACAGAAACATGTAAATTAGCATATTGCAAAACATCGCCATGTTGAGAATACCCCAAGTCATGCATCGCCGTAGATCCACTCAAGTGATGACCAATGAAAAGTTGTCGAGGTACGGCCAATAAATTTTTATTTATTAGCTTCTCCTTACGTTCAAGCAAATTTAACAGCGTAATTAATTCTCGTGCGACGTTGGCAAGCACCTCTTTTTTGCTAGTGTCTGACGGGGTATTGGATCGCTGCCACCAGATTAACAGGGCAGCATTAATTATTATCAGTAATACCGAAGTAGCCATCATACTTGAGAAGCTAATGAACTTTAGCCAAGCTAAGTAACTCAATATACTAGTGAGCAATATGCTAAAAATGACAAACAAAGCAGTTAGTAACTTAAATCGTGCTGTTTTTTTCATCTTAATCAGCATCCATTGAACTGCTTCATAGCTCATTACCTTGCATTTTTTTAACCGTTTTATCGGTCACACTAGAGTAGATATATTCTTGCAGAGGCTCTGACTGCGCGCGCTCTTGCCTTAGAGTCAGTTCCTCTTTCAGCATGCCACTTTGCATTACTGAGAGCCCATATTCTGTGCCATAAAGTAATACAACGAGCATTATTACAATGCTTAATTTTGACAGCATCGAGTATTCGAAAGATGGTGCCTGAGCTTGCGCTAGACTTTCCATCACAGAACGCTGTGGCACCTTTGACTCTGTCGCGCTCAAAGTTACTTCCAGTTGTTTAATNAGGCTACTCCTCAAATGATCTTTACCGGCTGAATAACTGCCACGAAAGCCTAACTTTAATAATGCATGGGCTATAAATAGGAATTCTGCGAGTGCCTTTGGTTGTAACATTGCTCGTTCAACAATGCTGTAGAACCTCTGCCCACCATTACGAAACCCAAATAAGTCAGCAACTAAACTACGATTTTCCCAACCACTAGCTAGCCCCCACTCACTAGTTAGTGCGGCTTCATCTAAAAATATTGCATACATCAAGCACAGATTTTCAGCCACTGAAGGTGGGTAATCTTGCGCTACAATGCGGTATTTGAGATCAATGAGTGAGGTACATAATTGTTGCTGTGTTACTTGCACTTGATTTAACTGAGGCACACGCCCTAAGGTTCCACACGCAGCCATAATATGTGCTGATATTTTTAACAACTGATTAGAGTCACTATTAAACTGACCCATAGTCTCAGTGAGCTCGTGCCATTCCAGCATCGACCCCGTTTCAGGCCTCTGAAAATCTCTCAGCGATTGTAAGTTCTCAACACCTGAAGCTGTAATGGTAAGTGTGCGAGGGTTTTCATTACTTTTAGTCATGATTAGTCTACTAGATAAAGTGTCACTTCAACTTCAGAAATACGGTCATCAATATGCAGTGCTAAAGCTTCACGGCTATTAACATACTTAAGCCAAGCAGAACATTGAGTATCAATAGAGAAGAATGTAGCATCAGATCTGTGTCTGAGCTCTGGTGGAGCGTAGCTCAAACTCTGTATAGGGATGCCTTCTAAACCACGTGAAATTAACTCTGGCATGGAGGATAGTGACGCTAGCTTGCAAGCTAAAGGACCAATTTTTTGTAAATTATCAGTTCCATTGATCTGTCTTAAGGCCAACACTGGTCGACGATTTTGCGCTAACAGTGTTGCAGCCACTACCAAGCGCATCAACCTACGTTTCTCAAATAACTCAGTATTCCATTCTAAAGCGAGTACATTGGGAGATTTTTCAAGAGTTAACCGTTGGCGCAAAGCCGCAAATAAGGGGTTAAAACAGGCTGTTAAATCTGATAGGTCAAAGAGCAGCTGATGATCAGTTGTTTGGGCTCCAATGGCTTCAAGATCTACCAATAAGCTTGCTAAGTTGATAAATAAATCACGGGGTGAGGTATGCTCACTGTTATATGCATTTTGTAATACCAATAGCGCTTTATTGAGCGTCTGAAGTTCCAGACGCTCGGTCCACAAACTGGTCTCACTTAAGGTATCAACATCAGCCATAATTCGAGCTGAGGCATTATTTGCTCTTAAACGGGTCAAGGCGATGATTTCTTCTAGTCGCTGCATTATTAACGTTGAGGCCCCTATTCGCACCACCTGTGGTATATAATTTTGATCTAGTATCAGTCGCCCATCTGATGATTTCTCTAATATTCGAGCTACAGCAATCTGAGAATAGCCTGTAGCATCATCTTGTTGTAACATCAGTCTAAGGTTTAAACGCCCGACGTTGGTGGCCACTCGATCATTGTTACAGTTATGCTGGTCCTGTAACTGTCGTTCGCTAATGACAAAACGCCGGCCATCAACTATGTCACCAAACTGTTCCACTCCTCTTTGAACTATCGGCAATGCCAGATATATTATTTGATCAACAACGCCGTCGGGAACGCTCAATTGAACTTCAGTATCTGCGTTAAAATATGTTCTGTCGGTAAGAATACCTGCGCTGTTAATGAGGCTAAAATCTCCCAGCGCAGTGACTTTTAAGTTGATTTCTAATTGACTAAAACCCACTGCTCCATGAACAAGATTGAGTTGGATTAACTGATCAGCGTAGGTTTGACCCAGGTCATCAGCATACTGAAAATGTTGGGGGGCAATAAACATCCCCTCACTCCAAACAATACGTGAGGTCATTGGCTTTCTCCAATTACAGACTGTTCAACGATTGCAGATACCGCAACGCCAAACTGATCAATGGTAACAAGTAAGCCAGCATCAAGAACTTGTTTGTCGATAGCGGTGATGGCTGAAAAACGAGGTGATTGAGGATCATTAAATTCTCCAAAAACACCCAAATATCGTGTCTGAGGCAGCAAATCTAAGCTGACCTGCCTAACTTCATTTGGATACACAGCATCAAGTCTATATCGCTGTAAAATACTAGCTGCTACGGGCGCAGATTGATCATTTTCTAGCAATTGCCAAAATCCAGAAGTGACAAAATCTGCACTACTAGACAACTGATAAATGCTCAAAACCAGAGGATTAGCTGAACTATTATAATAGTTGACCATAGACCCAGCGCGGATTTCCAAAGTATTACTTAATGGCTTTTGTGGTTCCAATATGGGCGCTTCAATGAATGCTTGTGGTGGTTCCAATAGGGGCACTTCAATGGTGGGTGTTTTGCTACAACCAACCAGAAGTGTGATCGCACTGACAATAAAAAATATCGACGGTTTGCTGGGTTGAGCACAATTATGGACCATCATCGTTTTTGTACCTCTTCTGACACCAAGGCCAAAAATAAACGCCTATATTCGCCAGAAGTTTGCTTTTTAGCGAACTGTTTTTTATAGATTTCCCAATAGCGCTTTTTACGGCTACTCCAAGCTGACATATACGAGTCATATTCTCTTTGTAATTCTTGCGGTTCTAATTCACAGAGAAAACGATCAATAGCTTGGGACATGGCATAATTCAAATTCCGCCTAACACTTTCCTCTAGGTCTGGCTTTTGTACCATTAAATTTCCAGTTTCCACATTATCCAATGGGGCAATTTTTGCCGCCTTGAACTTTCTTGAATGATTAATGTTTTCAGTCATTCCAGAGGTATCTGCAAACGGGTCAAACATTAGGTCCTCAGTATCATCTTGATATGTTGAGACCATATCTAAATCTTCCTGCATGGGAATATCCTCCACTTCGAGGTTTGTTATGATGGGGCCGTTAGCGCTTATATTACTTTCCACATCAAAAGGTTTAGGTGCTTCATGATTTATCTTTTGACTCACATCAGCAGACTGTCCAGAAATTCCAAATAACAATGTATAGCCACAAAATGCAGCTTGATCACCATCTAAAATAACCACTGGGACTTGAGGTTGAACACGAGCACCATTAACAAACAAGCCATTGACACTAGTATCTGTGATAACGTATTGGCCAGACTGCGTACATTCAATTAACGCATGTGCACGAGACATTGTGTTTGCTTCATCTACCAATTCCAGATCAGCATCAAAGCCGCGGCCTATAATCAACCTGTTGGCCGTAAGAAAAAATTCCCTTTTAGACACAGCTAAAGATTCAGGTATTTCTATAAGTTGGATGCTTAGTGCCATGTTAGAGATCCATGCAGTATTTTAACTGCTCATTAAAGCTAGATAAAAAAGCTGGTCGGGATTGCAAAAAACGATTTGAAAAATGAACTTTAAGTTGCTTTTCTTTAAATCCAACATTACGAAGTTGGTTTTTATCGACACCTCGTTCTTTCATGTAATGTTCAAAGACTAATTTATACTCCAGTGCTATATCAACATCTCCTGCCAAAAGCATATCTAACAAAGACGCTGCGTTTTGGGGTTTCTTAACCACGTTGTACCCATCACGTTTTAATTTAAGCCATTTACTGGTTGAAAATTTAGCGCCATACCGGGCCTTAAGGGCATTTTTAGTGTCATTAGGGTCTAACAATATGCTTTGACTCATAAACCACATTAATTTATCAACGATAATAGGGTCTGAAGCTGTGGCATAGCGCGCCCTAGCTGCATTGGATGAGGCTACAAAAAACCCATCATAACCTCCAGTCTCCGTATTCAGTTGCGCCTTGGACAATGTAGTCATGTGAATTTCATAGTCATTACCCATTGCATTTAGACTACACTTCACTCGCTCAACGGCTAAGCCTTTGATATCACCGTTATACAATATCTGGTACGGGGGCAGAATTTGTGTTGCCAAACGCAAGGCAGGAAAATCTGCAGCGTTCACCTGCGTAGATAACAATATGCAGATTAGATTTATCCATCTTATAAGCGGAGCCAGTGACACTTTAGGTCACCTCAACTGTGATGCCATTTGCGGTATAAGCTAAATCGATCTGGCTCATTTCCGCACCCTCTACCAAGCGCTCAATACATGTCTGGGCAAGCAATGGCAGCAGTTGTCGGTTAACGATAGATTCCAACGCTCTTCCACCACTTAAAGGATCTAAGTTAGCATTCACAATATAATCCAATAAGTCTGTTTGCCAGACTAGCAGCACCCCATATTGAGCTTGGAGACGTTCTTTTATGCGCCCCAAATGAATGTCTACTAATGTGTTTGAAGAAGCCTTATCCAATGGTAAATAAGCTATTAATTCAGTTCTACCAATAAATGCTGGGCTGAAGTACTCCAAAAGCACAGGCCTTAGGTAAGAGACTAAGTCGTCATCCGCCAATCTGCTATCACTCTGTTGAGCCAATTCATGTATTTTTTCACCCCCAGCGTTACTGGTCATAATAATAATGGTATTCCGAAAATCTATGCGCTGACCCTCACTGTCATTGATGTAACCCTTATCAAATATTTGAAAAAATACGTCGTGTATCGCCGGGTGGGCCTTTTCCATTTCATCCAATAATAAAACACAGTAAGGACGTTGTTTTATTGCTTCGGTAAGCACTCCGCCCTTACCATAGCCCACATAACCAGCAGGAGCACCCAGCAGCATAGATGTTTTGTGGGCTTCTTTAAATTCAGTCATATTAATAGAGACAATGGCATCTTCCGCACCAAAAAATTGATCCGCAATTGCCAGTGCAGTTTCAGTTTTACCTACCCCAGACGGTCCACACATCAAAAATACACCAATCGGTTTGCGTACGTCTGTAAGTCCTGCTCGAGATATCTTTAAGGCTTTAGTAATGGCATTTATAGCGCCACTCTGGCCCATTACTCGTGACGCCAATACCGTTTCTAGAGCGATTAAGCGATGGCCTTCATCAGCCGCCAAATTATTTATGGGAACGCCCGACCAGTCGGAAACAACGCCTGCTACAGTATGTTCTGTGACCCAAGGGTGAACATAAAGGGCTTGCTCTTTTTGGTTCAAGCTATCAGTTGACTCAACTAATGGCTGATGGTCATCTTGTTTATCACCATCCACAGATAAACGAGCGTTTTGGAGCTTTTTATCCGCTACCTTTTGCTGTTCATGCCAAATATTCTCTTGCAACTTTAGGTTATCACTGAGTAAATTCTTACGTTGCTTTAGCATATCTAAATCATGACTTTGATCACCAAATATCTGCTTATCCGATTGGCACCTTTGCAATTCAACTTCGGCAAAAGACAGCTGCTCCCTTAGCAGTTCAATTTCTTTAGGACAGGAATGTTGTGACAAAGACACACGAGCACAAGCAGTATCAATAATACTAATGGCCTTATCGGGTAACTTCCTGACTGGTAAAAACCGTATTGATAGCTCAACCGCAGCTCGAATTGCAGATTCAGTTATGAATACACCATGATGGTCAGTTAATCCTTGACTTACTGCACGCAGAATATTAACCGACACCTCTGCATTTGGCTCGTCAACAGTGATGGGTTGAAAACGCCGAGACAACGCTGGGTCTTTCTCAAAGTACTTCTTATATTCAGCAAAAGTTGTTGCCGCAATGGTACGAAATTCACCTCTTGCTAATGCCGGTTTAAGTAAGTTGGCCGCATCGTTTTGCCCTTCTGTGCCCCCAGCACCAATCATGGTATGGGCCTCATCAATGAACATGATAATCGGGGTGCTTGAGTTAGCTACTTCACTAATAACATTTTTTAGGCGCTCTTCAAATTCACCTTTGATACTAGCGCCTGCCTGTAATAGGCCCATATCTAGAGATAATAATTGTGCTCCTTGCAACTGTTTTGGAACGTTACCCGTTGCAATTTGTTGCGCTAAACCCTCAGCGATTGCAGTTTTTCCAACCCCAGGCGACCCTAAGAGTATGGGGTTATTTTGCCGCTTTCTAAGTAACACATCGATACACTGAGACACTTCAGCTGTGCGTCCAAGAACAGCATCTAAATCACCATTTTCCGCCATTTCTGTTAGGTCAATAGTGAATTTTGAGAGAGCGTCACGAGTCACGGCGCTTGAATCTAAACCCACATGCCCTTCAACAGCTGACTTTATACTTACGCCAAGTCGAGACTGAGCAAAACCCTTTAGTGCTTCTGTTGAAACTTTGTTAAACACTTCCAAAATCTTTGTTTCTGCCATGAAAGAATTTGGGTCAAGTAAAGCCAGTACTAATACTTCTGGCAGTATTGCGTGCTGATCTAGCTCTAACGTAGCAATGAGCCATGCTTGTTCAATGGTTTTAGATAGGCTGGATGACAGCATTGGTTGAGCATTAGCTTGCAAAGAGCCCCTTTCCATGGATAGCTCAATCTGATTTTGTAAGAGGTTAAAATCCACTCCTTGAGATTGTAAAAATTCATTTAGTTCTGTGTCGTTAGAAAGTAATATGTGGGGTAGCCAATGTTCAATTTCTACAGTTCGAGAGTGACGCTTAAGGGCCTCTCCAACAGCGTTTTCTAAACTCTGCTTCAGCCTTGGTGTCAATCGATTTACCAGCTTTGTTAAATTTGTCATTTAATTAATCCCTTAATTTATCCTAAACTAAATAATTTGATATGAGTTCGTTCAGCACTTTTGTTGCTTGAACTTAAACAACCATACGGGCCCAAACGAACTGCATTATTTGTTTGGGTACTGATTGCTAAAGCTGGTAATTCTCGTCTTGAAATAGTTGCCCAAACGTTAACTTTAGTCGCCTCTCTTAGAAACAATTGGATCATGCGACGCATACGCTTTTCAAAAGAGGTGTTGTTTTGCAGTTTGGTTAACTCATCCATACTTGAACAACTAATGTCAATGTGAATTGAGCCATTGTTGACTATACCCAAGCGCCCTAAAAGCAAACCGCAACCCAAACTACTGTTGGGCTTGCGGCGAGCACTGAGTTGACTTAATGAGTTCTTATCTATGGCACTCATTTGTGAAAATTGTGTTCTTACCACTACGCTGTTGTTGGCTATCCAAGATGACATCGATTTAAGTTGCTCCAAAGATCGAGAGCCACTCAATAGGGGTAATAACAAGATTAGATCTTCCACCGTCTCACTCTGTTGGCAAGTCAACTGCGCAAAGTGAGAAAAAATATTATTCTTAGGCCCAACCTGATGATCTAGGTTGGACACTAAAATTTTGGCCCTGTTTGTTTCAACGTCTAAACGCCCAAGACGCTGATCAAAAACATTTAGGAAATCTTGGTAACTGCGATCGCCATCATGCAGTCTCTGGAATAAAAGGTGCTGCAGATAATCAGGCAGTGCGCCATCAAAGTGGCCAATACGATCTAGCTTTAAAACAAAGCTACCACTGTTTTTATCATCCGACATAACCGCCCTTTGTTCATTGGGACCTACAGACGATTCTCCCGCTGGATACGGATTGAACTCCCGACGCTTAAAAGCGGCTTCATATTCCTTCAAAGCCAAACGCTGTGCCTGAACTGCAGTTATGTTGAGTAGATTACTCGACAAATTACTCATAAGTTCACCTGACTTCCATGGGCACGCGGAAACTCAACCAATGGCTCAACATGTCCCGGCTGCAGGATAATGAGTTGGTAAAAACGGTCATAACTCACAAAGGCAGCAAAAAAGCGATTGAGGGCTAAGGCAAAAGACTGCGCTGAGTAGGGCATGGCAGCACTATCCAAAACCAATTCAATAACACTCCCAGCTGATAGCATCATTTGCTGGCCAACCCTAACACTCGCTACTGATTGAGATATTTTCACCGAGACTAATGCGTCCACAACTGCATTGTTGTCAGTGGGTGAGCACAAGCGAATAAGGTCTGACAATGCTTGGTGGCTTTGATGTTGTTCAAGTAACGCATGGAAATTACCATTGAGTAGAGCCAATAAATCCCATATTCGGCTAGCAGAGTAATTGGGTAACACGGATGCAGTGGGTGCTCTCTTTACTAAGAATGCAACGGTTGCTAGGGCATCTAAGCCACATTGCACAGGCTGCTGAGCATGTATACCCATAACTTTGGTACCATTAGAACAAATGAGCCTGGCAACAAAGGCAATGTCTGGCGGTATGACTGCAGTATTAGTTGGCACCGAAAAACTGATCTCGACCCGACTGGGGGCGAAGTTACCTACCACATGTCGTTGTTGCCATTGAGCCTGCCCTTCCTCATTAATACTGCGAGCCGAACTAACTGATTGGAGTAATCTCTCACCTTCAGATGTGAGCTGAACTACTTCTTTGAGGTGAAGTATTGGATTCTCAGTTGTACTATTATTGGTTTCCTCCTGAGCGAAGACTGGGACAGAATCTCGAGCATAGGCATAACTTGTGGGTGCAGAATGCTCCTCAAACCAGTTTATTAAAGCGATGCAGTTGAGACTAATATCTGCTGGCCCTAGGTCCATATCAGGCACAGCTACTGTGTTGGATAGCATCAATCGCAACTCAATAGGACCTGCTGGCATTTTAGTGAGACATTGCTTGATACCACACAAACCAAAATAGCCAGCTTTGTCGGGATAACACAAAAAGTCATACATTTCGCCAATAGCTCTCATCTGGGGGGCAAATTCAGGCAAGTAAGTGTCTTTATGGCCACAACGCAATGCATCAAGGTCCATGACGATTTCAAAATCATTGTTAATGCTCACCAAACTAATGCCACAAACACTAGAGGTTAAAAGACTAACCATGCGTTGTTTTTTTTGACCACTCCCAGATATATATAAGTCCAGCACTTCTCCCATACAATCCTGCCACTCTGAATCTTTATCAAATCCACTTAGCCCAATACATAGGGCATATGTCGACGTTTTACAGTCATCAGTAGACGTAAAGTTAAAAGGTGCTTGCTTTAAGGATGCGTAATCGATAACGACCGGGTTAATCCAGGTGTCATGAGCGACTTGAAAAACACATCGTTCATCGTCTAGGTTAGCCATCGACATACGTGTGCCTAGAGGGACCAATATCGGTTCAGCCAACTGATCATCGTCCTTTGCTAACTCAAGTACGCAATAACTAGGCACACCAATGGTTAGTACTGGACAAATTAAACGTAACAAATCAAGTGCAATTTCAGGGACGTTTTCATCCAATCGCTTTTGCATACGCGCAGCAGTCAATGCCACGGAGTCTATTAATCTTGAAACGTGAGGGTCATCAGACTTACCTCCAGTCACACCCAACACTTTGGCTGCTTGTGAATGTAAGCGTTCAAATTCACTAAAACTTCTAGAGAAATAGTCTAGCTCGCGCTCAAAATACTGCAACAGATCACTCACAAGCGTACCTCGCCAATGTTCTGGTCTAGCAATGATAAGCCCGTTGACCAATCAATGTCTGCCTTACCAAACTTAGGTTTATATCGGCTTTTAATATTGAAGGTGATCTGATTACGAACGTCGTCCTCTTCAACCTCAACAATGGTACTTTGGTCTAGGTATACGTCAAAAAGCTGCAATTGTTGATACAAAGTCTGACAAATTTTTTGCTTTCGTTCTGCGTCACTCATGGCCCAATTCATACTCAGACCAAAGTTTGAGTTTGATGCTAAAACACGTGGAAATAAGTCCACATTGCTGGGCCTAGGGGTTGATCCTTGAAGCAATAGGTTAACCAAGCGAGCAAGTGATTGGTCTATTGAAGTGACCTGTGCGTCGCTCCGCATAAATGCATCCTCAAAAGACACTAGAACCTCCAACTTCTGTAGATAAGGCGATTTCACCAACAATGTGGTCTATTTGGTATTGTGGCTTTAGTAGGATCTTGCAACCAAAACGAGCTCCTGCACCATATTCTGATCCATCAACAACTTCCACCGTGGCATCTTTTAGCGGAAAACGAGCAAGTATGTCAGCATCGGCTTCCGCAACGTGGGTGACGTAATTATCAAGCCAATTATTCAGAATCAGCTCACATTCACTTGCTGTCTTTAATTGGCCAATAAGATGGCGGATTTGAATTTTGATGTAGTGAACTAGCCTGCAAGCAATCATGACTGACTGTAACTGGGTTACCACAGCTTGCTGTGGATTCCCATCACAATCGGCTACGCTTCTGTTACCATAGACATAAAGACGATGATCACGGGTGCTCTCAGCAATTGGGATGAAACCCTGTTCTGAATAGAACTGCGCCATGTCACGATGCATGCGTATCTTTGCTCTTTGCACCAGCACAGTACCTTTGGGTTGCTGCTGAGTGATCGGCCCAAGGACCGCTCCACGACCTGACTCATTGCCTATGAGTTTTAAAAAACCAAACCACGCACAACGCTTATATTCACATATTATGGTTCGCAACAATGCATGGGCACCATTGCCCCAGAGCCCTGAGCTTTGGCTAGGCCATTGGTGAAAACGAAAGCCCAAATCTAAGTCTGTGTAGCGGCCACGTAATTGAATCTCGGGCAGAACTAGTGCTAAATACCGGGCACAGTTCCCTTGCCGAAGTAATTGCCAAGACTGATAATCCTCGCTATGCAATACTTTTTCAATACGCTGCAAGTCTGTTGCCCATTCGGCATCCGAATAACCGGTGAAGTCTTGTGACACGCCTGCAACAATTGGACACATGCAAGCCTGACCCAATTCAGAAAGTAATTGTGCAGTGTAAACATCATCATATTCTTGCAATAACGACATGTTTATACCGTGATCAACAAACAATACTCCGAAAGGTTCTCCACCCATCGTTTCGAGTTCATTTGCACCTATGAGGCGATATAAATGGCTATTTTTGACTCGAGTTTGCTGATGTAGGTCATGACCCACGTCGTGCCAACAAAAATCCAAAATTTTGACCTTAATATCTGTATCGCCTGCAATTTCCCATATTAGGCTTTCAACACCTCGCCAATAGCTTTCCAACGCAGAAAACTCTGGCGCTTCAATAATGCCACTCAACTGCAGCGATAGACGTTCCTCTATGGCCAACACCAGCCTACCTAAGCAGGCTTTTAGTTGACTTTCACTGGGACATTCACCCAACAAATTTGCTAGAAAATGGGAATCAGAAAAATCAAACTGGTGAGGAGTGGCTAGTGACATGGTGTTATTCCTATTACCCTTTAACCGGGAATTTTTGTGACCATGCGCACCGAAGTGGTTAGCTGTTCAAGCTGCAACCATGGGCGAAGATAGGCCACTGCAGAATAGGCTCCTGGTTTGCCTGGCTGCTCAATAACGTCAATTCTACTTTCTGCCAAGGGTGTCCGCGCTCGTTCATCATTTCCTATAGCACCCGAGTTGGTATATTGATCAATCCAGGACTGAAGATCTTTTTTAATGTCTGCAGCTTCAAGACTTGATCCCAACTTATCCCGCCCCATCACCTTAAGAAAATGCGCAATACGTCCACTGGCCATTATGTATGGTAGCTGGGCAGAAATAGCAGCATTGCCCGTTGCATCAGGGTCGGTAAAAGTTTTCGGGCGCTGGGCAGTTTGACCACCAATAAAAACTGCATAGTTGGTGTTTTTGTAATGGACTGCTGGCAAAAAACCTAAGTCTGACAACTCTTTTTCACGCTCATCTGTGAGATTAACTTCCACAGGGCAGTGCTGCTGAATATCGCCCGCATCTGACTTGTAAATTAAGTTGGGCAAGGCTTCTATTTTGCCACCGTTTTCTAAACCTCGTATGGCTGTGCACCAACCATAGGCTGTAAAAGCTTGGTTCATTTTTAAAGCCATTTCATACGCTGCGTTAGACCATACCAACTCAGAATTATTTGCTGGCCTTTGGTTACCGTCTTTGTCTAAGTTCAGCTCTTCAAAATCAAAGCTTGATGCAGATAAACCATTTTTACCATAAGGCAAACGGGCCATAGTCGATGGAAGAGTGAGGCTTATATAACGTGCTTCATCGCTGTCCCTAAAACTATTCCATGCAGCGTAGGCAGGTGAATCAAAGCCTGCGGCAACAGGCCGTCCTTCAGCAAACGACTCAAAACTGTTGTATTCAAACATTTGCGCACCTGCTGCCGATATCATGGGTGCATGACACGCTGCTGCAGTTTCTGCAAGGTAGGTCATTAATGCAACATCTTCATCGCCATAACCAAAATAGTAATCACCGATCAATGCGCCATAGGGCTCGCCACCAGCAGTACCAAATTCATCCTGATACAAAGCTTCAAATAGCGGACTGCGGTCTATTGCAGGGGCATCTTCAAATTGCTCTAACAGCTCATCTTTTGAAAAATCAACCAAACGAATTTTCTGGTTAGCACCAATTTCAGACTCTTTCACTACTTTCTGCAATCCCCGCCATGACCCTTCAAGTGTTTTAAAGGTATCTTCCTGCATAATGGCTGATAATTGTTTTGACATGACCGCATCTATACCAGCTACTGCCTTGGCTATAGTTTGGCCTACATTTTTATCCCACACTAAACTACCTTGTAGCGCTTTGGTGGTCAGTGCAGAAAGCAGCTCTTTGGTTGTATCAACTGGGGTCTGCAAAGTCGCTTCTAAAGCTCTATCTAATAAACTCTCTTGGGTAGTGGTGGCTTCAGCAGCCCCTTCTTTAATTTGATCTAGGTCTGTCATTACGCTTCTCCTGTTTCAGAATTCACACCCAGCTCTTCACTCAAAGACTTAACAAGATTTTGGTCCTGTAAAATTTCTTTGAGTATTTTCTCCAAGTCCCTCGAACGATCAGCTTTTGACATTAAGGTCATGAGCTGCTCCCGAGTTTTGGCAAGCTCTTGTAATACTGGTATTTTTTGTACGATTGCATCTGGCTCAAAGTCTTTCATGCTACTAAAAGTTAGATCAACTTGAATCTCAGAATCATCATCCTGCAGCTTATTGTCGACCTTGTAACTTAATGCTGGGCTAAGCTTTTTAATTACGTCATTGAAGTTATCTTTATCAACCTGATAAAAAGTACGATCTTCAAGCGCCTCTTTGTCTTGGCGTTCACCAGAGTAATTTCCGACCATACCGATCACAAATGGGAGCTCTTTAGTTTGAACGGCGCCATTGGTTTCTACATCATAAGTAATACTTACACGGTTTTTACTAACTCGTTTTTGCTGTGCATTAAGAGCCATATTCATTTCTCCAACAAATTAATGTTATAAGTTTGCCTTTGACGTTAAAGTCGCCTTCGCTAAATCAAAGCCAACAGTGTCGCCTTGTTTAATGGTTCCATCTGCTTCTTCGAGATAATGTTTAATCGAAACAGTGACATAGGCAATACTAAAATTTTCGGCAGGCCTTTCAGAGGCTGCTAAACTATAATGGGACAAGCGAGCGCCTGTTAGTGTGATGATTAGTGAAGGCACCATGCCTTTACCTTCTCTATCGCTTTTGGTGACGATGAGTTCGATCGTTTTTCCGTCAGCACCTGGCGCGAAAAACAACGTTTGCAGATAAGCACTCGCCCCATCGCAGTCCCTAGAGACTTCGATATTAGAAAAACTAAAAGATCCCATCTCTCCAGATGTTGCGGCACCAACTTCAATATTAATGTCTCGTGATAAACCAAAGTTCATGTGATCAACTGGCATCCAGCCTTTTTTACCACCGATATCCTCCAATGTTGCAGAGCCTTTCACTTCTTCTAATTTATCTATTCGTAAATATACATTTGCCACAGGCAATACTCCTTTTAATGGTTACTTAAAGTGTAAACGAGGCGATTTTTGGAGTTTCACTAACACCCTCAAGCAGAGGCTTTTCGCCTACATTTTGGGTAGTGTCTTGTGCAACTTCAGTCGTCTCTTGGGTTAAATTAGGCACCAGCGTTTTTGCCGCTAGGTTAATCGGTAAGATAGGAAGAACAGGGGTATTTTGAGGTGTTGATCCTTGTGCATAACCTGCACTTTCTAGACCTGTCATCAAAGACATCTTTGCTAAGCCCTGACTGTCCTCATGCAATATTTCGGTATAAAGCTCGAGGGCCGACATATCACCCCAACGAGCTGCCCTATCCAATAAACTGTGCAGCGGCGAATGGGGCTCAGTTTGACGAAAGAAATGAGCCAGGTTGGCCAATTGAGCCAGTGCCTGCTTTCGGCTTAGAACATTTACGTCTGCACCATCAGACGTACCCAGAGGCAACTGAGCTTCAGGGGCCAGCCCCTCGGCTAGTGGAATTTCTGCATCTGAGGCATCTATATTTTGCTCTAGTTGTTGGCCCGGCCAATTAAATGGAGTGCCTTCAGTAAGCACCTTAAACAGCCGTATCATGTCTGAGATTAAGCGCTTAAAGGGAGACACCGAAGGTACTTGGACTCCATATAAACTAGCAAAGGCTTTTAAGTCAGCTTCCAAATTTGGGATCACTAATGTAATACTTACCAAGGCCTCAACTTGTGCGCTAACGTGTTCTAATTGTTCACTTGTCGCTGCTTGCATCAAAGCTTTCAAATGAGTCAAGTTGCCTGTTTTCTCTGCTAGCAAAAATCCACCATAAGTTAGGCCTTTGACCAACTCAAGATTCACTAGAGGCACATGCAGTAATCCAGTGCCATCAACTTGCCCAAATAACTGTAAAAATGACCGCAATTTCAATTCAGCTAATACGGCACCTTTCTCAGCCTCAGTATCACCTGTCACTTTGTCGTCTGGTAAAATAGGCTGCAGTTCATCAAAGCCATCATGCACCAGAGATTGCAAGGCAGTTAACGCTTGTGAAAGCTGAATCAGAGGGTTCGAACTGTGCAGCTTAGAGGCCACATGCCAGCAATAAACTTCGAGATCCTTTGACACATCAACCAAAGTCTTGTGCGTAAGTTCTTCCAGGGCTTTCCAACAAATTTGATTCTTTTCACGCAGATCGTTATCCAACAAAGTATCTGGTGTTTCTGATACTTGGCGGTACGCTGCTTGTGCTGCATTAAAGGCATTACGAAGAGCCCGATAGACTGATCGGTCGCCTTTCAGATAAACACCCATGGGGTTGTCACCAGCAATTGGCTTATTAAGTAATTCGATCATTCAATAATATTCCCTGTAGCCAACCACTGAAGTGTTGGGTAACTCAGCCCTATGATTGGCCACCCACGTGGAATGTTGGTGGCACTCCTAGTGTTACCATAAAATATGTGCATATCCGAAATTCCTGCGACTGGGCGCATTTACATCTTCTCCAGAGCCAACCACTTGCCCATTGCTATTGCTTGCGCTAGTTCGTCTATATTGATTAAAAATACATTTAATTGCTGTCGGTCTTGCGCATTTACAATCAACTGACTAATGGCTCCTAAAAGAGCATGCGCATGCAAAAAAGCAGGTGGCAATACTATGGGGCTGTCAGCCTCCCCTATACTTCCTCCCCCACTCCACACTACCGCCAAACACAACCATCCCAAGGCACATCGACTGCCTAAAGCTTGAGCCCATTGCATCAATACTTGGCGCAGTCGTTCTATGGGCTCAAGAATCCACTGCCTAACCAAATCTAATACTTCAACCTCTTGACTATTTAAGGACGATACTGAAAATTTATAACAGGCTAACGCCCAGCAAACTCCCTCCCTAACTGGCAGCGCATGAGAAACGTACGATATATAACCCGCGAGATCACCGCTTTCTAATAAACATTTCATAGCAGCTTCAGGGGGTAACTGTGTTAATCCCAAAGTCAGCACACCGTCACTGGCTTGATAACGCGATAAAATTTCAGCTGAATTGTTATAAGGAATCTTTTTCAACATTATCAATCTCAATTAATCTGGACCATGCCACCTTGCATTTTTAGCATCCCCCCACCCCCAACTTCTGTCATTGCACCTCCTTTTATTGAGGTTTTGGTAGAGCCATTTATATCCAATTGCATACCCTTAAGTGCCAGCTTTGTCTCAGCTGTTATATCAGCTTTAAGGCCATCAATGAGGACTGCACCAGTGGCTTTAAGTGTAATTTTTGGTGCACTTATCTCTAAACCAGAGGCGCTCATTTTTAGCTGAGTTTGCCCTACTTGCATAATTATTTTCGAGCTTGCTGTTATCTCTATGGTTTTAGCATTAGCCGAAAACTCTTCACCAATGTCTAACTTTAAATTTTCTGCCTTGACCGTGGTGTTTTTCGCTACATCAACATTCAGGTGGTCTTTCAATTTGATGTCTGTGGCGCCAACTACTGAAACATCACAGGTATCATCAATATTGTATTGCGCCTGATTATTTACCTGCACATGGAAGTCTTTGCCTGCGTATATATTGAGCTGTTCATTATCCGCTTTATCATCAAATTCAATCCGATTCGAAGGCCCTTTTAACTTAGTTACAAGACCTGATTTTGTAGAATTTTTACTGCCCACTGGTGGTTTATTTTTTGCATTGTAAACTTGGCCTGTAATAACCGGCTGATCTGCATCTCCATGTAAAAAAGACACCAGAACTTCATGCCCTACCCGAGGTAAGAACTGACCTCCATAGCTTTTCCCAGCAAAAAACTCTGCAACTTTGATCCAGCAGCTTGTGTCTTTTTTATCATTACTTTGATCCCAAAAAAACTTAACCTTTACCCGGCCTTCTGCGTCACTGGCAGGCTCCCCGTCATTGCCTCCCACTACAACCGCATTATGTACGCCAGAAATCCGGGGTTTATTTAGTTTTGGAGGGTAAATGGGCAGGTTGGAGGGTATTGCTTCAAACTCACATTTGTACCTATTAGCACTGTCAGCGATGACTGACAATTTGCTAATACGATAGTCGCCAGACATACCTCTTACTTTATTAGCTGCCACGTTAATTTCTTGCCCCATAAAAAGAGCTGGGCATAGAGTATTGGCAGATATTTTCCTTGTCGGTGTGGCTAATTGTCCAGCATGCACAGCCAGAGCATTGCCTTTAAGTACATATTCGTCAGCAGACTGAAACTCCACTACAGATGGGTCACCTAAAATAGCCCGCGCCGTATTAACTTTCGAGTTCTTAACCAATTGTTGGGCTTCTTGAGAATGATATGTAGCTAGACTCACTTTTTGTGCCGACATGAGCATACTGAAGCTCAAACCCATTACCTGCAAACGACCTGGGTCAATATTGTTCTGATCCGTGAATTCAATTTTTTTGCTTGTAGAAGGCAGTGGCTTAGATGCATCATGCACCACCATGGTATCGAGTTTCTGTCCATCACCAAAATAAAATACCAACCCATCTTCTGATAAAATGCGAGTGACAAAGTCAAAGTCGTTCTCATTATATTGAATACACATTTGGCGCTTGTAGGTGACGGTGGATGATTTTAGGTTAAATCTTGGTAAGCCATTTCGCACTAATACCTGTTTGAAAATTTCAATCGACGTTTTGTGTTGATAAACTGCACTCGTAGAACTGTATTTAAGAGTGACTAAACTTGGCTCAACATCTAAATTTAGCATCTCTTTACCTGATGCGCTGACTACCTGTTCGATTTGCGTAATAATGCCAAAAAATGAACGTGGTTTCTCTTGATAATTTTGGTATGGGTCAATTAACTCTATCGTAACTTCTCTTGCAACATAGCTTTCAAGAGGTTCATTTGTATAGCCAATTTGGATGCGATAACAGGGGAGTTGTGACATCGTTTCATCACATCGCAACTCGGCTACGGGCTGCACCTCCATACCTTGTATATGCGCTAAGGCACATGCTGATTTCCCTAATTTATCCAAAATAATTCCATGCAAAAATAACCAAATACAAAGTCTTTTCAGTGACTAAGCCGATCACAAACACGCTGAACACTATGATCTGTCAGTAATCCCTTCCCATGAAAAAATTCTGTTACAGAGAGTTAATGCTGTTAAAAAGTTCACGACAAATAGAGCGCACAGGCCCAAGTGAACTAATGGTGATTTAAACGTTAGTTCAAATTAGTGTAAGTTAGTGAATACGTAAAAACCACTGCATATAACCCCCAATTTAGTGGTTTGAGGTAAATCACTATAGATGTGAAACTTAGATTAAGGGTAATCAAATGAATACCTCTTCATTAAATTTTGGTACCATTTATATCGAGAAACCGACTTGATATGTGGGTTAATTGGCTCATTGCTAAGAAAATTTTCTTGATTTTTTGTAGGCTTGGTGCGCAAGACCATTCTAATCCTCTCCATTAATGGACAGCATGAAAATGGTCTTTTGATGCGATAACTAGGATGTTACTTTTGATTGCAATACAGGATTTGAGGCAGTTTGTTCTGATCCGCGAGAGGTGACCATATAGACCCCTCCTAATATCACCATAATCACTCCAAAAAGTGACATTGAAAGTGGCGAGTTACCATTTAAGAATAATAGGTAAGCGATAACTGCAGGGCCCGCAACATGACCAAAGCGCTCGAGGAATACATAGGTCGCAGCGACTTGCTTTACGCCTTCTTTGCGGGATACATCAGTATTATTAATATGTGACATCACTGGCGCAGCCAATAGTCCATTAGATGCGCCTAGTGCAATAATTGCTATGTAAAATATTACTATACTGCCTGCCATGCCCGCCTCAATAAACTGTCCTGATAACCACGCTAGTGGCTCCATTCCAGTCATTAAGTGGCTGTAATTACTGTCTTGATGACTCACTAAGCCTACCACGGCAGTGGCCAAGCCTCCCAGCATAGCACTGAGGATCAGCGCTTTTCTTGACATGCCAGGACCATCAACCACCCGCGACACATAACTAGTAACAACCATACTCGATATATAGTAAAACATCAGCATAAGACCTACATCATCTGCCTTGAAGCCTTGGCCAAACATAATAAGAGGAATCGCAAACACGACAACTCCTGCAATCGACATTTTCCCGACTATACCGACTAATGTTAAAGTTCTAATGAATTCAGCATCACGCATAACCCTAGTAATACTAAAGCGTAATTTTTGCCACGGATGCTCATTTTTTTCTGTCAATGCTCGATCTAGCTTGCCTGTGATCAAATCAGGATGTGGTACAAGACTCCACAGGTAAGCTATAGATAGCAAACTGATAACCGAACCAAGTAAGAATATACTGCGATATTCAATATAGGCGTATAGCAGAGCACCGATCGCAGTGCCTGCAATCATTGCAGCATTGCGGCCTACGACTTTAACTGCATGACCACGGCTGCGCTGAGTTTTAGGGGTTATCGCCATTACATATGACTGAAGGCCAATCAAAAACAGGCCTTGCCCGATGCCTGACAGAATGCGCGCAATAATAATCAATATATAATCGTCACTAAAAAATATCAGCAACATGCCAAAGAATTCGGCGATGAAACCAAGCACCATCATCTTTTTCAAATTGCCCCACTCTGCGTACTGGCCTGCGGGTATTAAGACCAAGGCAAAAACCAGGTAATATAAAGTAAAAGGCAGGGATGCGGTGGCGTAGCTATAAATACTTTCATCAGCAATATCAGCAATCATCTTAGGTAAAAAAGGCACGAACAAGGCGTTGGCCAGTACAATCATAAAGTAAGCTGGCTGGATGAGGTTTAAGCCTGTTTCAAAATTAAGTTTAGGGAGTCCCTTGACTTTACCCTTGGCTTTTTTATCAAACCTCTCTAGCAAAGAGGTACCCGCGTTGAGGAAGATAAAGGCGATCAATGCACAGGCGATAAAGAGCACTACAAAAGCTTTTGTACTTGATAAAAAAGTGCGCAAAAAGGCATCTGTTTGTATATTGACTGCGACTCTAAAGCCTAAAGCCTCACCTTGCTCGGTGCCCAGTTGGTTAATATACTCAGAACTATTAGGCACCATTTGGTAATGCTTACCAACTTGAGCAGAGTCAGTGTGAGCAATATTTATATCGCCTTTAATCAGAGCAATTGCAGCAATGGTTGGGTTTCCTGCCTTATATTCACCCAACATTTGATCAATCCCTGATAAATCATCAAGATTAATCCCCACATCCGTGACTGTTGTCAGTCTCTGCACCATTGAATCAGACATGGCTAGAGTTGTTGCGTTGGCGCCAGATTCATAAACGCTATACACCGTTTTACTTATCAATACAGACAGTGCCAGATAACAAAATATATAGGCTATTTTGAAGACTCTAGAGCGGTTTAGTTTGCTTGCACCTAATAGTTCATAGGCGATGACGATAAACAAAAATAGTAGTGACAAACCAATAATAGCCTGGAAAGGCAGCTCAAACTGTTTATTCAACTCTGCGATTGTCTGTTCTTTATTCGCCTCTACCAGCACAGCTCCAACTGGACCAAACTTACTATTTAGAATTTGTTTGATGACATAACTCTGCTCGGATTCAAGGCTCTCACCTGCTGGGAAATTAAAATCCACTGGATTATCATAATAGGTGCGCAAGCGCTGGTTAATTTTGACTAAAGCCTCTTCACTGCCATCAGTAGATTCAAAAAATATGATGTCACCCGACAGATCAATCACACGTATATTTTCAATACTGCTGTCAGATTTTAGTAACGCAGACGCAATGGAGCGAAAGCCTGAAAACTGTTCAATGGGAAGGCCGGCATTTAAATAGCCATCAAATCCTGTCTTCACAATTTCGCCTTGCGCTGCTAGTTTATTCAGCTGAAAAGGCAGGTATTTAAGTTTGGCTTCGTTATAGCCAATATAAGTGAGCAGGGTTAATATGCTGAGTACAATTACCAGCATCGGAATACAATAACGGACATTTTGCAGTCGTTTTAACATAGGAATAACCCATCAAATTTTGTATAACAAAAATCTACACTAGGCACTGGTGAAGTTTAAAACCATTCAAGGTTGCACATTTTGACCAAAGGAACGCACTAGTTCACCGTTATAGTCATAGACAAAAGATGCGCCTTCTAAAAAGGTAAAGGGTATTTTTAAACCTAGTTCTCGCGCCACCTTAAAATTTAACGCAATATCAGGGGGAGTCACTACACCGACTTCAAGATCACCTGGGTTTTCTTTATCTCTTAAAATGCGCAGTGCATATATCGCCGCTAGGTGCGCATTGTTGCGCCGGTCAATACCAATGGCAACCACGGCACTCTCGCCGCCCACTTTTACAGCATTTGGATTAGTCGAGACTAGGGCCACGCCTGTTGAGTGCTGGCTGACGATATCTAGGTTTGAGAATATAGCCGTACTACTGGTGACCCAAACCAAACTGTTATTAAGGGTTGGATCAATTTCACGGAGTAAGTCCATTGCATTAGGTAAGCTTTTTTCTAATTGTTCCCTAGCCTCATCCCTACTGTCGACAGTCACGTCGATAACCCTTATACCCTGGCCTATCATGGCTTTTCGAAAGGGCTTTACTTCCGTTGCCACTACTTGTTTATGGTTGCGATTGTAAAGTAAGACTACATGTTTGAGCTTGGGGTTAAGTTGGAACAAGTAATTTAGCTGAATGTCCATTGGAACATTCAATGTAGTAGTTGCTATATTGGTGCCTGATCCTTCGGTATAAGACTTCACTTGGCCAAGTGTTACAGGGTCTTTATTAATAGAAGTGACGACGGGCAAAGGTCCGTTTGTATAGTATTTATGGACTAATGCAGCCGACTCAGAACCCATTGTGAAGACCAAATCAAAGCCTTGGGATTGCGCTTGCTTCAATAGTGCTCGTCCTACCTCTTCACTGCCAGCAATATTAACAACTTCAAACTCAGCAGCATATTTCTCTTGAAAAAAGACCTCAAGGAGTTTATTTAAAGCAAGTTTATAACTACCCGATTTTTTTGCGACGATAACCAGAATTTTTTTAGGCGTAGAGTCAGTTACCGCTATACTTGATTTAACGAACAGCCGAGCTGGGTCATAGCTCTGAATGTGCCCAGACCAATTTTTTTTATTTACATCCGAAAAAACCATCCAATTGATATTGGCATTAGCAGCAGCAAAGGGACTATTTGCAGCCCAAACTCCGATAGTAAGTAGGCATACTAGCCAAAATTTACTTTTGGCTGTCTGCTTGGGTATTACTTTAAAAAAATTGATCGATTTCAATATATTGGGGGTCCTAAAAATTAATCAAAAAACATCTTTGAACTAGGGCAAAAAACGTCAACTCAGTCGTCCTTGCATCATCTTATTTTGTTAATTCGCCTTAGACATAGAAGCCCACTAGCGCATGCATCTATACACTTAACTGAAAAATCAAGCACACGGCACTGCATGCTGTTGCCAGTGCCAAATAGGATTAATGAAGGTATGTACGAACCTCACCCCGACTGGTTTCATTTCAAAGAGTCTAATGGCATGAATCGATAAGATTTTTAATTCCATCCAAGTTTTGATGCTATTTATGTAATAAAGATGGATAGGGTTGAAGTAATAGTACTATTTGCTTTGTTATTTTAAAGTTAGGAATTATCTAGATCCACTGCATATAACCCTTTTTTTGCAGTGATGGACTGGTCACAGCAGAAATGTCAGGCATAACCATGTTATTGGCTGTGTACACCCGAAGGAGTGAAAATGACTTTGATGATTGTGATATGTCTGTGAGGCTTCTGGTAATGCAGATTATCAATCCTCTACTGACGCTGGAATCGCAGACACTAAACACCCTTTGACACCCTTTGACACCGAGTTAAAAGGCTTTAAGTATATAATTTATATAGAGACTAAATGAAATTGGCTCTGGTAAAAATAGATGAACATCATCTTTTAAAGTTACGATTTATTAATAATGCCCAGATAAGCGACTCAAAAATCTACCGTAATCTACTCCAACCCTATGCAACGGCTCACATCATGTCAAAAGGTATCAGAAAAGCTTCATCAAACCTAAAAAACTCGACAGAAACCTCCTATACCAATACGTACATTATCTTACTGATTAATTCAGCTTGATAAGCATAATAAGTGATACCAAAATTTAGCTAGACCTTATCAGTTTCGAAAACTTTAAACTAAGTACATGTCTATAGTTATAAATGCCTAAAAAAGCAAAAAAGGAAGAGGTATAAGCAGTATATAAGTCAAAAAAAGGGGGTATAAGCAGT
>JGI20153J14295_10000633_pt1 | contig 29709 bp, 25 predicted proteins | sample COG_03_FD_14295 | JGI IMG/M metagenome (IMG submission 14295) | reverse complement strand
AGAGAACTGTTTCTCGGCGTCGAGGAAGTCTTCGAGCAGATCAAAAAACTGCCGCGCACCGAGATTGATCGCCAGCCCGCCAAAGCCGGCGCCGGCCGCATCAACTTCAATCTCCGCGCCGTGCCCGATGTGGCGGTTAACTCCAAGCTCAGTAACCCCCTCTCAGCACTCCAGGAATTTCTCGAAGGCTTCGATGGCCGCGTGCTGTTCTGCGCCGAATCCGCCGGGCGCCGAGAAGTGCTTGCCGGGTTTCTAAAGAAAATCAATGTGGTCGCCGCGGAAGTAGAAAACTGGCAAGACTTTATCAACACCAGCGATCGCTTCTCAGTCACCACCTACCCCATAGACCAGGGTCTCTATAGCCCGGGTCAGGGTATCTGCCTAATCACCGAAGGTGAACTTTTTGGCCAGCAGGTGATGCAGCGCCGCCGTCGCTCCAAGGCCTCAGAGTCACCGGATCATATCTTTAAGAGCCTCGCCGAACTGCAACATGGCGCGCCAGTCGTCCATATGGACCATGGCGTTGGTCGCTTCCAGGGACTGGTCACTCTTGAAGTGGATAAGTCAGTGCAAGAATTTCTGATGCTGGTCTACGCCAATGACGCCAAACTCTATGTGCCGGTTTCATCTCTACATCTAATCAGTCGCTTTGGCGGCGGCGATCAATCCATGGCGCCGCTGCACAAACTGGGCACCGACAAATGGTCAAAGGCTAAAGAAAAAGCCGTCAAACAGATACGCGATACCGCCGCTGAACTGCTCGACATCTACGCTCGCCGAGCCGCGCGCAAAGGCTTTTCCTGCGACAACAATGAAGAAGACTACCGCAAGTTTAGCGGCGAGTTCCCCTTCGAAGAGACCGCCGATCAGGCCGAGGCCATCGACGCCGTGCGCCGCGATCTACTCAGCCCGCAACCGATGGACCGACTGGTCTGTGGTGATGTCGGCTTCGGCAAAACCGAAGTGGCCATGCGCGCCGCCTTTACCGCCGTCTCCAGCAGCAAGCAGGTAGTGATCTTGGTACCCACCACATTACTCGCCCACCAGCATCTACAAAACTTCCGCGACCGCTTTGCCAACTGGCCCATAGTGGTCGAAGAGCTGTCGCGCTTCCGCACCGCCCAAGAACAGGAGCAGGTGATTGCCAACACCGAGAGTGGCAAAGTCGATATTCTGATCAGCACTCACAAATTGCTTCATGCCAAGATCGACTTTGAACGTCTCGGCCTACTGATTATTGACGAAGAACATCGCTTTGGTGTGCGCCAGAAAGACAAGATTAAATCCATGCGCAGCTCGGTGGATATTCTCACCATGACCGCGACACCAATTCCACGAACGCTGAATCTGTCTATGCATGCAGTGCGGGACTTATCAATTATTGCCACGCCTCCGGCACGACGCCTATCGGTGAAAACCTTTATCCGTCAGCGCGAAGATCGTATCACCCGAGAAGCCATACTCCGTGAAATCCTCCGCGGCGGTCAGGTGTACTTCCTGCACAACGACGTTAAAAATATTCAGCGCACCGCCGATGAGCTGGCGCTGCTAGTCCCCGAGGCGCGGATCAATATAGCCCACGGCCAGATGCGCGAACGCCAGCTAGAGCAGGTGATGTCCGACTTTTACCACCAGCGCTTCAATGTACTGGTTTGTACTACCATTATTGAAACCGGCATCGACATCCCCAGCGCCAACACCATTTTGATTGAACGGGCGGATAAATTTGGCCTAGCGCAGCTGCACCAATTGCGCGGTCGTGTGGGTCGCTCCCACCACCAGGCCTACGCCTACCTCTTAACACCGCCACCGAAAACCATTACCTCCGACGCGCAAAAACGCCTGGAAGCCATCTCCGCTGCCGATCACCTGGGCTCTGGCTTTACCCTGGCCACCAATGATTTAGAAATTCGCGGCGCTGGCGAACTGCTCGGCGAAGAACAGAGCGGTCATATTCAGGCGATTGGTTTTACCCTCTATCTGGAAATGCTCGAGCGCGCGGTCAATGCGATTAAAAATGGCAAACAGACTGAACTGGGATCAGCCATGGATCAGGGCATCGAAGTCAACCTGCACCTGCCTGCACTAATTCCCGACGACTACCTACCTGACGTCAATATGCGCCTGACACTGTATAAGCGTCTCGCCAATTGCCAGACGGAACGCGACTTATATGAATTGCAGGTAGAAATGATCGATCGCTTTGGCCTCTTGCCCGAACCGGCCAAAACCCTATTTGAACTGGCCAAACTGCGACAGATGGGCGAACGCCTCGGACTGATCAAAATTGAAGCCGGCCCCCAATGGCGGACGACTCAAATTTAGCGCCAATACCCCAGTGGAACCCATGACCATTATTGAAATGGTGCAGAAGCGCCCGGGCACATTCCGCTTGCAAAATAACGATCAATTGAGTTTCACTACAGAAATGGAAACGGCGGAAGAACGCGTGGACAAGTTGACCTATATTCTCGAACAACTTATGCCCCCGGAGAGCGATAGCTAAGGAGTCGTCTGTAGTAGCGGACGCATTTTAACTGCTATCCTGTAAAGTATGACCAAGGGAATGATAAGCATGACAACAGACAAGCAACAGCGACAAGCACTCCGGGCCAACAGTCTGTGGATCGGTCTATTGGCGCTGACCAGCAGCCTGAGTGCCGCCCAAGACAATAGTCAGTTAGCAGAAGAGGACGCGGCCCCCTGGTATCAGGTTGAAGTCGTTGTCTTCACCCAACAGGGTTATACCGGCGCCGAACAGCCACCGCGCCGTTACAAACTCGACTTCCCGCAAAATAATCTCGACCTGCTCGAACCCGGTCAAATTTCAGACAACGATTTCCCCGTCGCCGGCAATGGTGTTGTCTCAACCACAGCCGCGAGAATCATCCCACTGGCGACAGTAGCGGACCCGGCCCTTAGCTTGTCAGCAGAGGTACTTCCCGGATCGGAAGTAGAGAATCCAGAACAGCAAGATATAGAACAAAACAGCCCATTCGACGAATACGACCTCGCTCAATTAAATGCCCAAGACGCCGCATTTTTAGCCAGTAACCCAATTGGCACTTCAGTCGGCACTTCAGTCGGCAATCAAACCCAAACAGCCGAACAAGCCTACGTTGCAGAATATGAGCCTACCTTCGTAAAACTGCCAAGAGACGTGCGCAACCTCAACGAAAGTTCTCGTGCCCTCGATCGCCAAGCTCAATACAACGTCCTGTTTCACGAAGCCTGGCGCTTCTCAGCTGACGAACTAGAGCAAGACCCCTGGGTAATCATCAAAGCAGGCAAGCAATATATGGATCGCTTTGAAATTGAAGGCAGCCTGCGCTTTTATAAGTCGCGCTTTTTACATTTTCAATCGGATCTCTGGCTACTGGAATTTGATCCACAGAGCGACACAGCCAATATGATCGAACTGCCAGATTTTCCGACCCGAGAGCAAGCCAGCCTCGGCGACAGTTACGTCATCGCTGACATTCAGTTTAATGAAGAGCGTATTGAGGACTTTTTTATTGATGCGCCGGAAAAGAATTTCAACGAAACCGCAATTGTAGAGAGTTCGGAATCAGAGATGCAGGCTGCCGAAGAAATTCAACAACCGAGACGCTATCCGGTGAAGACCCTGTGGACATTTGATCAATCCAAGCGTCTCGAAGAACAGCAGAGTTACTATATTGATCACCCTAAGATGGGTGTGTTGTTGACCATTATTCCCTATGAGCCGGAAGTGCTTAATCCACAGCTAGACGATGTGGAAACTGAAGCTGAGTAAAAGTACCTGGGGCATTGTTTCGATTATTATTCATTATCGTGGCAACGTTTCTATTAGCTCGGGCAATCGCTCGACCAAATACAGCGGCAATGAAATCAGATGATAGTCCACATCAATGCGCCTGCCTGCTTTTTGAATACTGGTATTAACCCTTTGAGTTGAAGGCATGCAACCATCAAATCTAATGGCTGTGGAGACCTGCTTTTCACCCACAAACTGGTGGAGAGATTTTAAGCTACCGCTACTGCCAGATTTCACCTCTATGGGAATTATCCGGCCATCAAAAGACACAACAAAATCTGTCTCGGCATTTGACGCCTTACCCTCACGAAGCCAATAGGTTAACTCTCGATTAAGACTTGAGGAAAGTAATGCCTGTAAATGCTGGCCAATGAATTGCTCAGCTATAGGCCCTTCATTGATTAATTGAATATCTTCCATCTGAGAGATGGCACTCAAGTTAAGGCCACTGATTGAATTCATAAGCCCTACATCCAGAAATAACAATTTAAAAACAGTTTCTTCAAGATCCGCCTGCAAGGGAAGGCCTGAGCAGTGGCTATGGATCACTTTCGACACCACACGCGCCATACAGAGAAGCTCTATATCTTTTTTTATCGTGGCGCTTTGGTCATGTTTTGAAATATTACTGTATTTAACTTTTTTGCCAACGTTTCTAGCGGCAAAATTAAATACATTGACCATTCTGGATAGATTCCTAGCCCCAGCATACTTCGGGAAATCATCCCGATAGGTATCAATAATGGAGTGATGAACGGCACTAACTTCTTTAAATTTTTGGCTCCTTACAAACGCGGCCACTGCCTCCGGCATTCCGCCGACAAAATAATAACTGCGCAACAGCTTCGATAAACGCTGGTGAACGACAAGACCAATGTCCTTACCCAACTCATAGGTATCAATTTCATTTTTTAGTTTGATCTCACCAAGAGCCTCGAGAAATTCGGTAAAGGTCATTGGCCCCATATGCAAATATTGAACCCTGCCTACAGGCATAGAAAACTTATGATCAGACAACACAAACTCGAGTAACGAACCCGCAGACAATAGCGGTATTTCTGGCATATCTTCATAAAAATACCGCAGTGCGGGTATCGCCTCAGGGACAGCCTGTATTTCGTCTAAAAATAAAAGGGAATTGGGGGCAAGGTCGCCTATACCGGGTAAGGCCTCCAACTCATTGATAATGGCGCGCAGATCAAGACTCTGAAAACTGGCATTAAGCTCGGGGAACCGCTCTAGATTAATCAATGCTAAAGGGAGGTTGAGCTGCTCAGCAGCCAATTTAACTAGCGTAGACTTCCCTACTTGCCTTGCTCCACGAATGACTAGTGGCTTTCTATTAGCGTCCTTTAACCATTTATCTATAAAAATCAATTGATTACGATTCATAGTGTCACCTCAGGGTAGGATGATAGCATCTATAAATAGGCCGTACAATATGATTTAACAGGGGTGTTTTAAGTGTTATAGCATGATTATAGGGGGGTATATTAATAAAAAATAACGCGCTGCGCCTCTATCTCAGCTGTCGCGTTTAAGTCGGAGTGATCACTAAAGGCCTCTCATTGCGCCCCTGATCAACAAAAATCAAATCATCCACCTCAAACCCCAACTCAGCACGCTGTAAAAAGTGCTTTTTCAGCTCATCACTAATGGTTGGAGTGCGCGCCAGCAGCCACAGATAGCCGGTGGTATTGCCGGCAACAAAAGCGTGTTGGTAGTCCGAGTCCATCAAAAACAATATAGGAACCAAAGAAAGGTCCAAAAAAAGAGACTTTGAGATGGCCCGGCTGATCATCATCAATGCGGTAGGCTCTGCCCTCGGCCTGTTGCCATTCGCCCTCTTCGGCTGAGTAACCGCGGTTGATAACCCGCAGGCCGCCGTCTTCGCGCATTGAATAGTCGGCGGTGACGTTGCTTAGGCCTCGTTCAAAGGAGTGATCGAGTCGCGCCACTTCGTACCAGATGCCGAGATAACGCTGGCTGTCTAACTGCTCAACCGGTAAAACGCCCTCTGGTCTGCCGAGACAGCTAGCCAACAACAGGCAGCTGAGTAATAGTCCGACTTTCTTAACAGTCCTTTTGTTACTAGCTACATCACTAGCTACTTTTTTACTCTCCAAGGTCTCAATAAAACTGGCCACGGATTTTACCTCTAAAAATCAAAAAGCGATTATAGAGTAAATTGCCCCTAGTACTTCCAGGAGAGCTTTAAAAAATATCGCCAGTCGGAGGACAGGGCCGGTTCGTTGGCCACGTCGTGCTGCCAATATAAATCCAGAGCCCAGATGCCGAGGCCAACAAATAGCAGGTGGACATTGATATGGCTAATGGCGGTATAGGTGATAACAGCGGCCAGGGGGATAGCCATCAAAAGGCATCCTAGGAATAGGTAATTACTGAGTATGTTACGACTGGAGTCCTGGCTAGGGTTTTCATCTGGCTCTCTGTTTAGTTCTCTGTTTAGTTCTTTAACCGGCTCTGAGTTAGAAGCACTAATCCTCAGGTGCCCATTTAACAGCTGTGTAATCGTTTGTAGCCCATGGCGTCGCGCCAGCAGGTAGACAATCAGCACCAGCCCAACTGCCGGGAGTAGAGCATTTAATGCATCGGTCATGCCCAATGCGACATTCTCCTGCACCGCCGCCGGGGCGATAAAGGGGTACATTAACAATGAGTCTGCGACCAGCCAGTAACCGAAGAAATAACCCAGTGTCAGCAGACGCACTAAATTACTGTGCAGCCCCCAGAAGAAAATTATTGAAATCATGCAGCAGTAGACCAGCAGCGATACATAGCTGACTTCGGGCAGCAACCACCAGCCAGCGGATGCCGAGATAATTAACAGTGGTGAGCCAACGCAGAAAAGCACGTCCGCCAAAAGGTAGACATTGATATAAACCGAGCGCAATGCACTGGCAAAAAATCCTCGAGTGGCTGTCAATACAGGGCCGACAACGGCACCTACCAGGGTCTTGGCAAACCACTGTCTAATGGTTTGGTTGGTGGCTCTAAGGGTCGAACTCCGGGACAGACCGAATAACAGTAGCAGAGACCAGGCCTGTGTTTGCAGGGAGGTATCGATCAGTCCTGAAAGATCTCCAACTATATAGTCGACGACTACAATGACAAATAGGCACCAGCCGCTGATGACGATAAATATCTCAAGAGCCTGCTTCAGATAGCGCATCATGGCCGCCACCTGCTTGAGGGAAAGCCGTCGAGAGCGAAATCGAGAGCGAAATCGAGAGCGAAATCGAGAGCGAAATTGAGAGCGAAATCGGTGGTGAGGCCTTTGCGGCCAGATAAGCCTGGGCCTGCAATATCCAAATACTGGCCGTCAAAATTCAGGCCCGTGAAAAGCTGTGTCAAATCCATGACATGATCTCCTTATCCTGTGCTGGCTATTCATTTAGCCGCACAATCCCTTTGCAGTCTCTACTGCAATATCCCCATACATCCCTGTTATTCTTCACTAAGATGACGCTGATCAAGCTACATCTTCATAAACTGTAGTTAACCGGTTGAGACTCTGCCACGATTTTTTTCGCAACAGCTGCCAGTCCATGATTTAGGCTGGCGAAAGCTGTTTTATTCGGACTTCTCAGCAGTTTTAAAACAACCCTACTGCCTCCTAACGCCCATTAGTCCCCATTTGCGCCATTCACTTCAATACCAGCCGGCACATGCAGTGTCGAGGTTGGGAAAGCCACTTCGGCGTGGTTTGCGGCAATAATATCCGCCACTTTAAGCAGCACATCCTGCTTCACTTGGTGATAGGTCACCCAGTTGGTTGTCTTGGTAAAAACATAGATAAAAAAGTCTAATGAGCTGGGGGCAAACTGATTGAAGTTGACCATCATCGTTTGATTGGTATCAATATCTGGGTGAGCCAATAACATAGCCTTCACCTGATCCACAATCGGGCCCATCTGCTCTAGGTCGTCGTAGCGCACGCCGATGGTTTCATAGATTCTGCGGTTAGTCATGCGCGACGGATTTTCCACAGAAATATTGGCAAACACCGCATTGGGAATATAAAGCGGGCGCTTATCAAAGGTTCTAATGCGGGTCAGACGCCAGCCGATATCTTCCACTGTGCCTTCAATTTCTTGGTCTGGTGAACGCACCCAGTCGCCCACTGAAAAGGGTCGATCCAGATAGATCATCAGGCCACCAAAAAAGTTGGCCAGCAGATCTTTGGCGGCAAAACCCATGGCGATACCACCGATGCCACCAAAGGCCAGCAGACCAGAAATACTGTAACCAAACAGCTGCATGGCGATCAACACACCGGTGATAATCACCGCGGCGCGAAGTAATTTTCCCACCGCGCGGACAGTAGTCTCATCCATGGGTTTGGCAATATAGTTGGGATGTACCAGGTTGCGTTCGGCCCGTTTAATAAAGTTGGTGAGAAACATCACACCCAACAGGATCAGCGCCAAGCGGTTAATAGGGTCCACCAAAGCATAGAACCCAGAGTCCATTTTTTGCGCGGCAATGCCTGCTGCAAAATTGATTCCGAGAATCCATACCAGCCAGATCAGTGGTCGTCGGCAGGCCTCTATAAGGGCGTCGTCCCACACGGTTCGAGTCTTGGCGGCCTGCACTTCGAGCTTGTCGACAACCCGATTAATCACCACCCCTAGACCCAGAGCCAGCACCACGATAACAAATAACTCCAGCACCCAGAGGTACTGTTCACCTGTCAAATTAACCAACCAGTTTTCTATATCTTTCATCGGCCCGACCTACCCTCTTAATGTCTAATTATTGCTATGCATTTTTTGCAGCTGCGCCATGGTAGCAACTCTGCGCGGATGATTCTCTAGCTGGGCCCAAGATAGGGAGGTTGTTTTTAACATCCCCTTGATCCGATCACTGCCACTGACCTGCTGCTCCGTCATAAAGTCCAGGACTTCAAGGGCTCCCGGCCGGTCGTTGCAGACTAGAATCATGTCGCAACCGGCATCTAGGGCTAGCTTTGCCTTCTGCACATAATCACCGGCCACATCGGCACCCTTCATGGCCAGATCATCGCTAAAGATCACCCCGTCAAAGCCGAGCTTGTGGCGCAGAATCTGTTTTAGCCAAAAATCGGAGAATCCCACCGAGTCAGGATCAATGGCGGGAAAGGTAATATGCGCCGGCATTATGCCGCCCAGCTTGTCTGCCAGGGCCACGAAAGGCACTAGGTCGTGCTCACTGAGCTGCTCCCAGCCACGGTGGTCCACAGGGGCTTCAAGATGGCTGTCGGCAAAAATACCGCCGTGCCCGGGAAAGTGTTTGCCGGTGGCGGCCATACCCGCTTCATTCATGCCGGCTATAAACACTGCCGCCACATCAGTTACCGACTGCGGCTGATCGGAAAAGGCCCGGTCGCCGATAATACTGCTGGTGTCACGATCTACATCTAACACCGGTGCAAAGCTGATATCCAAACCGCAGGCAATGACCTCGGCGGCCATCAGCCAGCCGCAGTCGCGAGTCAGTGCCAATCCAGCCTCTCTGTCCCTGTGGCACAGATCACCCAGCTGTTGCATCGCCGGCAACGGGGTAAAGCCCTGTTTAAAGCGTTGCACTCGCCCGCCCTCTTGATCCACGGCGATCAACAGCTGTGGCGCGACGGCTCTGATTTCTGCGACCAGTGCCTCAACCTGCTGGCGACTCTCAACATTGCGGGCAAATAAAATCACTCCCCCCACCTGAGGGTTACACAACAGTGCAGGCTCCTCAGCGGTTAATGCTGTCTCTGCCAAATCGAGCATTAGGCGTCCGTGTAAGCTGTGGGTCATAGGTTTTCCAGAATGTATGGGTTTCTATTGAGTGACTGCTATTAATTAAACCGCTGATAATAGCCGAATGTTTTTAGACAAGTTTATTCTTTCACAAAGCGCTGCTATTCCATAAAGAAATTTTACCTTGAAATAGAATTTATGCCGCCCAATATTATTCGGTTACTTTCCAGTCGCTTATCTCCACAACCTCAACCGAGATCAGTCAATAGCCCTGTAACTGAAGCCGCGGGCATGGCCAATGGCCTTTTGCAGCGGTTCCAACAAACTGCTACTTTTGAAATTAAAAGGAGGGATAAGTCATGGCTAACAGCGTTCCTATGATTAATCAGTGCTATCAGGAAATNGCCACCAGCAGAATCTTTGAAGTACTCAGTATCGATGAGTACCTCGCGGTTATAGATCTGCATTACGATGATGGAGAGTTCGATCAGATCAGTCTCGATGACTGGTCGCAAATGGTGGTGCAGCCGCCAAATACGGTTTACAAACAGGCTGCGGCTCTCGCATTGGAGGATAGGTGTCAGATGCCCTGGGTCTCGGATCTCGACGAGGTTATTCAGTCAAACTACCTGTTTGGCTGGGATGAGTTCTAACCCCGCTGGGCGCTAAAGCTTGAGGCTCAAGCGCCCGGCTACACAGTGCACTGCTAAAGAACAATCGTTGAAAAAGACTATCCATTCAAAAAGATTATCCGTTATTGGGAGCAAACTCCCCCATACGAATATGCTTGAGAATCACCTGCGCTGCTTCATTGGCATCTTCCACCAGCTCGAAGAGATTGAGTTCGGCAGAACTCAGGCAACCTTCAGACACCATGCGTTCCTGCATCCAATCAATCAGCCCCTCCCAGAATGACCGCCCCACTAAAACAATTGGGAAGGGTTTTACTTTAAGCGTCTGCACCAGAGTCAGCGCTTCAAACAACTCGTCTAAGGTGCCAAAGCCCCCGGGGAAAATCACAAAACCCACCGCATGCTTAACAAACAGATATTTACGCACAAAAAAGTAGCGGAAATCGAGACCTATATCTTGGTAGGGATTCGGTGTCTGCTCGAAGGGCAGATCGATATTTAACCCAACTGAGGGTGTAGGCGTGGCATAACAACCGCGATTGGCCCCCTCCATAATGCCCGGGCCACCACCAGTAATAACCGGGATATTTTCTTCACCGAGCAACTTGCCCAGCTGTTGCGCCTCGCGATAATAGCGATTACTTGAGTCCAAACGGGCGCCACCAAACACCGTAACCGCGGCTCCCAACTTGAGTAACTTGTCGGTGCCATCGACCAATTCAGACTGTATACGTAGCACGCGCCATGCTTCCTGTACTTTTGCTTCGAGCATAAACTTCTCCTGTGGTATTGCCTAAATATAGATTAACTTGCGCCAATTTGATTACTGTATATAATCACAGGTATGTGTTTGAAGGAAATCATTTTAGAGGAAATCACTATGGATCGTCTCACTGCTCGACAACAACAAATTTTTGATTTGATTCGCGACAATATTGAAGACACTGGTTACCCGCCAACGCGTGCAGAGATTGCCCAACAGCTTGGTTTTAAGTCGGCCAATGCCGCAGAAGACCATTTGCGTGCACTGGCTCGCAAAGGTGTGATTGAGATGATCCCCGGCGCCTCACGAGGTATCCGCATTGTCGAACAATTCTCTGGCATTCCGATTATTGGACGTGTTGCAGCCGGTGAGCCGATTCTGGCAGAGCAACATATTGAGGACTATCAAGAAGTGCCATCAAGCACTTTCCATCCCCACGCCGATTACTTTTTGCGCGTGCAGGGTCAGAGCATGATCAATGTGGGCATTATGGATGGCGATTTATTGGCGGTTCACCAGCAGCCGACGGCTGAGAATTCTCAGATAGTGGTTGCCCGAGTGGACGGTGAAGTCACCGTGAAGCGACTCAAGCGGACCCGCAGCAAGCATGAAATTCATCTGCTGCCAGAGAATCGCGATTACTCACCGATACTGGTGGATTTGCGGGCACAGGATTTTGCTATTGAAGGCCTGGCAGTAGGTGTGGTGCGGGTTAGTATTTAGAGCACTTGATTAGAGNGCACTTGATTAGAGNGCACTTGNTTAGAGAGCGCTTGACTAAAGGGCGGTTAATTAGAAGAGCCCTTTATAAAATCTAAGCCTCAGGCGCATCAGACCCTTCAAACATAGGGTTAGAGGCAAAAGCGTACTCCTCGACCACCTTGCCACCGAGCACATGCTCTTGCAGGATACGCTCGATCACCTCGGGCGTGCAGCTGTGGTACCAAGTCCCGTCTGGATAGCTGACCATAATCGGCCCCTGGCGACAGATGCGCAGACATTCCACTTTTGAGCGGTAGACACCGCCGTCAATATCGAGCAACTCTAGCTCACGAATACGTCGCTTTAAATATTCCCAAGCGTTATTAGTCTGTTCAACAGGCGCACATTTTCCCGCGGTACAGATCAGCAGGTGCTGTCGGTAGCTCTGTATTTTGCGCGCATCGCTGCGCAGGCTGAGAAGTTTATCGCTGTTCATTTGGGAGCGCTCTGGCTAAAGACTATTGGCTTTGGACTAAAAACTTCAGGACGACCTCTCGAGTAGAGACTAAATCGCCCAACACAAACTACAATCGCCCAACAACAGGCCAACTAGTGAATGGTGTGAACTTTGCCTTGAGCCGAATCTGCGAGCACTGCCGGCTCTTCAACAACATCAAAGGCGGTTTTTATACCGGCGTCCATCATGCTTTTGGCCACATCTAGGTGCTTGCCATCGAGATAGGCGAGGACATCGGGAGAGAAGCGAATCGTGACCAGTGTTTCATCACCCTCGGCGCGCTGCAGTGCAACTTCGCCGCTGTCTAACATGACTAATTCAAATTCCGCGAGAGGCATAAATAGGGTTCCCTAGAGAGTTCCGTTTTGAACGTGGTTGTAGCGTTTCAGTAAATAGCGTTTCAGTAAATAACGTTTCGTAATAGAGAGCTTAGCAGTTGCGACAATCCCTGTTAACCGTTAACTGCCCGATAACTAAAACTCAATCATCATTTCCCGGTGGCGATCAACCAACTCTTCGAGAGATTGCAGCCACACTTGGGCACGCTCAACACTCCACTCCACCACCACAGGGCCATCTAAGGCAATCATGGGCAGACGATCAACATCCATTTCGGCTTTGCGTACGACCGGGAGCAGATAGATATTGTCATGGGCTATGAGCAGCTCACTGAGCCAAGAGCCGGGATTCTGTTGCAGCGCTTGCAGCTCCGTCGCTTCGCCGGGACACTTGCCCTGCGTCGGCTAATAGGGCCACTAGAGAGTCGCCGTCAGTCACCGACTCCAAATCTTGCAACTTGTAGCCCTCGGCGATATTGCGGCAGTGCCACAACCAAGCCTGATGCAACTGCACAGCCACCGACTGAGCGGTGGCGGCAATTTGATGGCTACCCGAACAACCACTGGCATCGAGCATGCGCAATAACTGTCGAGCGAATAGAAGCTTCTGATTAACCGCTGAAATATGGGTCGACATCAGAGCCCCTACTTGCTGCCTTTTTCAGCAGCGACCCATTTGCCACTGTTGTAAAACGCACTCCAACCGGAGGGCTTGCCGTCTTCTTCACTGCGCACATATTGCTCTTTGGTCTTGCGGCTGTAGCGAATAATCGCCTCCAAACCATTGGGATCTTTAACCGGTGCGGTGAGCAAGAATTGATATTTTTCATCAATCTGATCTTTGTAAGGCAGCAGTTCCGCGACGCTTGGCGCGCGGGTTTCACGATTCTTGGGAAACTGACTGGCAGCCAAAAACAGACCTGAGGCGCCGTCGCGAAGCACATAGTGATCTTCGACTTTGAGGCAGCGCAGTTCCGGCATGGAAATAGGATCCACTTTCGGCGGCGCGGCCTGACCATTGCGCAGCAACTTGCGAGTGTTTTTGCAGGGCTCGCCGGGAGCAGTCTCACCGGTACAGCCAAAGTATTTGCCAAAGCGACCGGTCTTTAACTGCATCTCATTGGTACACTTATCACATTCGATCACTGGGCCTTCATAACCCTTGATCACATACTGTCCAGACTCAAGCTCAAAACCACTGCAATCTGGGTTATTGCCACAGACATGCAGTTTCAGGGTTTCATTCACCAGGTAGCTGTCCATCACCGTGTCGCAGGTCTTACAGCGATGACGATGCATCAGCTGCTTAGATTCCGCCTCATCGTCTTCATCAATGTTAACGGCTTCGTCGCCAGCGGTGAGGTTCAGCGTGTGCTTACAGCGCTCTTTGGGCGGTAAGGCATAGCCTGAACAGCCCAAGAACACACCAGTGCCAGCTGTTCGAATCATCATCGGACGATCGCAGAGCTTGCAGGGAATATCGGTTTCAGTGGGAGCATTGGGACGCATACCCGCATCCTCTGCTTTGGCGCTCTCGACCTTCTCACTGAAATCGCGATAAAAACGATTGAGCAGATCCTTCCACTTCAAAGTGCCCTTGGCAATTTCATCTAGGTGCTCTTCCATGGTGGCGGTAAAACCATAATCCATTAGATCAGTAAAACTCTCAGCCAAGCGGTCGGTGACCACATCGCCGATCTTTTCGGCAAACAGGCGCTTGTTCTCAATGCGCACATAGCCACGGTCTTGAATCGTGGAAATAATTGAGGCGTAGGTGGAGGGACGGCCAATACCGCGCTTCTCCAACTCTTTAACCAATGAGGCTTCAGAGAAACGGGCGATGGGCTTGGTAAAGTGCTGTTGTGGCACCAGTACCAACATCGACATCTTGTCACCCTTTTGCAGATCCGGCAGTTCGCCGTCTTCGTCGCCTTTGCGATTAGCGGGCATCACCGCCAAATAACCATCGAAGCGTGTCACTCGGCCTTTGACGGTCATCTCATAATCGCCGGCGGCCACAGTAATCAGGGTCGAAGTAAACTGAGCGGGAACCATCTGACAGGCAACAAACTGCTGCCAAATCAGCTGGTAGAGTTTCTTCGCGTCCACTTCCATGCCATCTAGGCTGCCGGGAGAGATATCAATATTCGACGGACGAATCGCTTCGTGAGCTTCCTGGGCGCCAGACTTGCTGCCGTAGATTTTCGGCTCATCGGGTAGATAGCGAGCGCCATGGCGAACTTTAATGTAGTCGCGACAGGCGGCGATGGCGTCTTCACTTAAATTGGTCGAATCGGTACGCATATAGGTGATGTAACCACCTTCATAGAGACGCTGGGCCATCATCATGGTTTTCTTGACGCCAAAGCCAAGCCTAGTACTGGCGGCCTGCTGCAAGGTGGAGGTAATAAACGGCGCCGATGGCTTCGATGAGGTGGGCTTATCTTCGCGCTTAGAGACTGAATAATCAGATTCTCTAAGAGCGGCTAGAGCAGTATCAGTAGCGGCTTTGCTAACCGGACGGAAGGCCTTGCCCAGGTGACGCTTAACTTCAAAGCGAATCTTTCCTACGTCATCACTGGCTGCTTCTGCCTCAAGATCCGCATGCACGGTCCAGTACTCTTCAGGCAAGAAGGCCCGAATCTCACGTTCGCGCTCGACAATCATTTTTAGGGCTACTGACTGAACGCGGCCAGCGGATAGACCGCGACCGACTCTTTCCCACAGCAGTGGCGAGACCATAAAGCCCACTACGCGATCGAGAAAGCGTCGCGCCTGCTGGGCGTCGACTCGATTGGTATCAACCACACCGGGCTTTTCAAAGGCCGCGCGAATCGCTTTCTTGGTAATTTCGTTAAACACCACACGCTTGTAGCGGCTGTCATCGCCGCCAATCACCTGAGTCAGGTGCCAGGCAATCGCCTCCCCCTCTCTATCCAAATCCGTCGCCAGATAGACAGTGTCGGCATTTTTAGCCAGCTTCTTGAGCTCCGCCACGACTTTTTCTTTACCCGGCAGAGTTGCGTATTCCGCTTTCCAGTCATTTTCCGGGTCTATACCCATACTATTAATAAGCTGGGATTTGGCTTTCGCCGCCCGGTGAATAACTTTATCTTCCGGCGACAGCTTGCGGGTTATCGCCGCCTGTCGAGCGCGCTCTTTGGGGTCTGTAGGTATACGATTAGCGCCGGTGGGCAGGTCGCGAATATGGCCGACACTGGACTTAACGATAAAGTCATCGCCGAGGTAGCGATTGATCGTTTTGGCTTTAGCGGGTGACTCTACAATGACTAACGACTTTCCCATTTAGGCTGATTTCCCTAATTGTGCACCGGCCATCAGGGCAGGATGCTGAAGATAATTTGGCTCAAATACTAACGAGCAATAGACTCAAGGTGCGCATATATACTTGCTTGTGCGCCCTCTGGTCAAGTTTCATCGACAAATTTCTTTTGCCTGACGTTGAAATTTCTTTAAATTGTCGACGATTTTTACTAAATCCGCATCATCGTCGCGCTCATTCCAGATCACACCGATACCCGCCGCGGTAGCCACAAGAGCACTGACACCGGCGGGAAAATCATCCATCTGATCAGCCAATATGGCATCCCATTCCGGAGCAGCCTGATTAATCGTCCACAGCCACCCGGGGCAGCTGGAATCCCAGCCACGGCTGCTAAAACGGTGCAGCACCCAATTCTGACGACAGTCGTCATCGAGCCAGGGCATGCGATAACAGACGCATTCTAGGCGTGTCTCCTCATCACGGGCATCGGGACGACCATAGAGACTCACCTGAAGCCCGGCACTGCCTGCCGAGCGTCTGAGTTCGGTAATCAGCTTTTGCCGCGGCGACTGTCGAAGCCACATTAGCGGCGATATCACCACGGCGACGCCCAATACTATTAACATCCAAGTCATTTCGTACTACTCTTATCATTAGCGATTCCAGTCAGCGCTGAACAGCTTATTCAGCAAACAGCACTAGTCTCTGCCAAATCAACTAACACAGTAATAAGGAGCATCTAATGGCTACTTACCAACATCTGCTGATCGGACTCGACCTGTCGCCAGAATCACAGCAAGTGGTAGACCGCGTCAAGCAACTTTTTGCCGACCGTGATCTAAAAATATCTATCTGCCATATCCTCGAGCCTCTAGCTTTCACTTACGGCGGCGACATCCCAGTGGATTTATCCGATGTCCAGGTGCAGTTGGAAGAGCAGGCCAGAGAGCGTCTGGGCACTCTTGCCGAGCAATTAAAGGTCCCTTTAGCGAATCAGCATATTGTTCTCGGCCAACCGGCCAATGAAATGCGCCGCATGGCGAAAGACGAGAATGTGGACCTAATAATAGTAGGTAGTCATGGTCGCCATGGTTTGGCGCTAATCTTTGGCTCGACGAGCAACAGTGTGCTGCACGGCGCACCCTGTGATGTTCTGGCGGTGCGGATTACGGAAGACGACTAGGGTTTGTTGGAGAGCGGTTGTGGCTCGCGAGAATTAGGCCCCTTAGTTGCTGGGCTTTTTGTGCTTAAGGGCTTTTCATAGCTAAGGGCTTTTTGTGGCTAAGGGCTTTTTGTGCTTAAGGGCTTTTCATAGCTAAGGGCTTTTTGTGGCTAAGGGCTCTTTTACCGCTAAAATCTCTATCTAGCTAAAGGCTTCCAACATACCGCCCACTAGCTATACACTCTCTATTGGATTCGAAGATCAATTTACACCCTCTCTATTAAGGTTGTTGCTATTTTTAGTCTCTCTCGCCCCAATCTCAGACAGCGCCTTATGGGGTTGCTGCTTCTGCTTGGCTGCGACATGGCCAATGCCAGTGATGATGCAGGCTTGGGCCAGGAGCTGGTAGACAAGCCGCCGCTAAACCACCAAGCCATAGATAAAGGGCACATAGATAAAGAGCGCATTGAGAAACAAGCGTCCAGCGATCTGGCCCAGCAGCGCCAGCTCTACAGTGAAGCCCTCGAACTGATGGGTCGCGGCAAACGGCAACAGTTCGCGGCCAAGCAACAGCAGCTGCAAACCTACCCCCTTTACCCCTACCTTATCTACGCCGAACTGGCCGCCGATTTGCGCTACTCCCGGCATCCAGAGGTCAGCCAATATCTGCAGCAGTATGCTGGCACTGTTAAAGCTCAGCATCTGCGTAACCGCTGGCTCGACTATCTGGCCAAGCGCCAGTACTGGTCTACCTACATCAGTTTTTACCAGCCGCAACAGGCCAGCGTCACACAGCAGTGTCAGTTCCAACTGGCGCGCTACTACGCCGACCCAAAAGACCCACAGCTGGAAGAACGCCGTCAACAAGCACTGACCGCAGCCCTGGATTTATGGAATGTGGGTAAATCCCAACCCAAGCAATGTGACAAATTATTTAGCCGTTTAATCGCCAGCAAACGCATCAGCGAAGCACTGGTTTGGCAGCGTTTCAATAAGGCGCTGCTGAATCACCAGCATCAACTCGCCCGATACCTTCAGCGATTGTTTAAGAACCCCTATTACAGCAACCTAGCGAAGCTCTATTATCAGGCTGATCGCTCACCTCGGACTATCAAAGAGTTTGCTGCTTTCAGTAGCGACAGCGCCGAAGAGCTGGGTATTATTCAACATGCTCTGGTGCATCTGGCCCGTCGCGACGGTCACGCCAGCTTAAAATACTGGAGCCATTACCAGCAGACCCATGAGTTTAGCCATACTGCCCGCAGTGCCATTGTCAGTGCGATTATTAAAGGCCTCTACAAACAGCAGGCCGCTGCGGTCGCCGACTCCTACTTTGTCGATCACCTGAAGCTGATCAATGACACCTTAGGCGGCAGTTTGGTGGAGTCGCGGATTCGTCTGGCACTACAGGAAAAGGACTGGCCCAATGTACGGCTATGGTTGCAGCGACTGCCAGAGAACTTGCAGAGTCGTACCGCCTGGCGCTACTGGACTATTCGCAGCATGCAAAGCGACCCCTCGACCACAGAGCACCCTGCACTACAGCAGATGACCGAGAGCTTGGCTCAGGAACGGGATTTTTACGGTTTTCTCGCCAGTGATATGCTCGATAAAGAGTACCGCCTCAACCATCATCCAGTGGCGATTCATCCCCAGAGCCTGACGGCCATTAGCACCCTGCCGGCCATGGCCAGAGCACGGGAGCTGCGATTTCACAGTGATAATCTCGACGCCAACCGGGAATGGAATCAGGCCAGCGCAGACTTTGCCTATGATGACTGGCTGGCAGCTGCTATGGCCGCCGGACAGTGGCAGTGGCACAACAAAGCCATTGCCAGCCTCGGGCGCGCCCAGTATTGGGATGATGTGGAGCTGCGCTTTCCCCTGGCCTTTGCCGATGCCATCAACAGCGCCGCCGACGATAATGGCCTAGACAGCGCCTTAGTCTTTGCCCTGGCCCGCCAAGAGAGCGCCTTTGATCCGGCGGCCACTTCATCCGCTGGAGCACGGGGATTAATGCAGCTGATGCCCGCCACCGCCAAGAGTACGGCGCGAAAATATAAAATCCCCTATCGCAAAAAGGCCGAGTTATATAATCCGGACACCAATATTGCGATTGCCAGCCGCTACTACAGCGAACTGCTTAAACGCTTTGATGGCAGTCGCATTCTCGCCAGTGCCGCTTATAATGCCGGTCCCACTAGGGTCAAACAATGGCTCAATAAAAGCGATGGCCAACTGCCATTCGATATTTGGATTGAAGTGATTCCCTACAAAGAAACCCGCGCCTATGTGCGCAATATTTTGATGTATTCGATTATCTACTCGCGGAAAATGGGTCGGCGCCCACCGCTGCTGATGCGCGATGAAATCTACAGGCTGTTGTAATTATGTTAATCGATATAGGCGTCAACTTCTCCAACTCACGCTTTGATAAAGACCGTGGCGAGGTGCTTGAACGGGCTCGAGAAGCCGGCGTCGAAAAACTGATTCTCACCGGCACCTCTGTCGCCGAGAGTGAAGCGGTGGTAGAACTCTGTCGCGAGTTCGGCGAGCGCTTTCCCGCTATGCTCTATGCCACTGTCGGCATTCATCCCCACGACGCTAAGGCTTTAAATAAAGAGTCTATGGGTATACTCAGCGCTCTCGCCGCCGACCCCTCAGTGGTCGCCATCGGTGAAATGGGGCTGGATTTTAACCGCAATTTTTCGACACCGGCGCAACAGGAAAAAGCCTTTGAAGCCCAGCTTGAACTGGCGGCGGAATTACAGCTACCGGTATTTTTGCATGAGCGCGATGCCGCCGATCGCCAACTACAGATTCTGCGAACCTACAGAGATCATCTTGTGGATGCCGTGACGCATTGCTTTACAGGCACGAGAGAGGCCCTCTACGGCTACTTAGATCTCGACATGCATATTGGCGTGACTGGATGGATTTGCGACGACAAGCGCGGTACAGAGCTTCAGGAGCTGGTGGCGGATATTCCACTTCAGCGTCTGATGGTGGAGACCGATGCCCCCTATCTGCTGCCAAAGACCCTGCCTGAGCCGCCCAAGGGCAAACGCAATGAACCGGCTTTTTTACCCTGGGTGGTTAGCAAGATAGCCGAACAGCGAAACGAGTCCGCTGAAGAGCTTAGTCAGCAGACCACGGATAATACGATTCGATTTTTTAGACTGGGCTGATTTAGCACGAGCTATTTTAGTCCGAGCTAATACTGTCGCCCACGGCGATAACACCGTTGCCACGGATCTGGGCGCGCAAACCACCCTTGCCCACAAGCTCAGGTAAGATTCTGACGCCGAGACGCTTTTGCAAACTGGCACAGGGCTCACAGAGCTGAACACCATAAAAGCTGACATTGTTGATGGTGAATGTTTTGCCCACCAGGTCATTGAGACGAAGACCCTGGGTCACCAGATTGCGGCGAAAGTCACTCTCGTGAAAGCGATAGCCCTTCTCTTGATTAAACGACTCAATGACCTCGGATTCAATCAGGGTAATTTCCCAGTCTGGCTGGCCTTGGTAACTCGACCGGTTTTTGCCTGTCTGAGAAAAATAGCGGTCCCCTTCAATACCTTTGCCCGCGCGCAACGAGACCTTTGGGTAGCCCATCACCCCTGCGCCCTTGCTTGGCGCAATATAGATGCCGAGAATACTTGCCACTGTCATTAGAAATCCTTATTCGTCAAAAAAACTTTTATACATGCTGTTTTTCGGGGCGCTGAAGACTCTGCGAACCATCGGCTCGAAAACACTCAACTCCAACTTAGGCATATCTGGATCAAATGAAGGGTCATCGTACTTGGCAATAAAGCGCGCGGTGCGCTTAAAGTTGGGGTTTCCACGATACTGGTCACGCATATTGCGATCGGCGCCGAGAAAGTGGAAAAAGTTATAGCCCTGAAAGATTGCGTGATGCTTGATCATCCAGTGATTTTCTGCGGAGACAAAAGGCTCCAATATCACAGCTGCAACGTCGGCATGGTTGGCACTGCCAAGGGTGTCGCCAATATCATGGAGCAGTGCACAGACAACGTACTCTTCATCTTCACCGGCTTCAGCTGCGCGGTGAGCAGTCTGTAGCGAATGCTGCAGGCGGTCGATGGCAAAGCCGCCGTAATCGCCGGTGAGCAACTCCAGATGGGCCAGAATACGATCCGGCAATTTCTTGAAATAAGCAATTTGCTCGGGAAGAATAATCTGCCAATCTTCCGCTGTGCTCTCAGACATCTTGGTAAATAATGCGTTCATGCCAACCCCTCTCGACGGCCAAGCTTAAGCTAAACTAAGTCTAGACTCAGACTAAACTGCCAGATGAAAAATATTTTTATTGTGCCGCGATACTAGCAGTACGAGGGGTTTTTTTCTATGGCCGAAAAAAACCACTCAGGGAAACGCAAACCAGCCCTAAAAAGGGCTGGCTGCGAATAGACTAGATTGGATTCGGCTAGACTAAATCATAAGAGGATCGAGGCTGGGATCAACCGCATCCCACTAGTGACTTCTCGGAGATATCTTTGGTCACTCTAATGTCAGCAATAGTGAGGGCAAATTCCTTAGAGGTAACCAAAACAAAGGGCGAGTTAACCTTTTTCAGGTTGACGCCGACCTTTTCAAAACAGCTTAACTTAACCCCAAGACGAACCGGCTGTCCCTCTGGAATAGCACGGAAGATACGTGTTAAGTTGAGTCCGCCGGAACAGGGCCAGCCACAGTCCATACGCAGGGTTACAGCCCCCTTCGGCTTTTTGTTAACCTTGACGATCATGACCAATGCGGCATCTTCGTCGCGCAGGTTAGTCAAATCAATACCGGCTTCTGACTGAAAGTAGAATTGACTCTCACGGCCACCTTTCCACTCCACCAGACGGGAGTCTTCCTGTACTGTGCCATCGACAGTGGTTACCGTCAGATCGCCAAAGGCGCTGGCAGACTTATTACCCTGAACCACCTTCTGCCAGTTGCTGGAGTCTCCAACATAGGTTTTATAGGGCGGACGAGCACTGCCGCTAAACACGACACGAGCCGCCTTCGACAGATCAACCAAAGGCTTTTCACTGAGGCCATCAGCAATAATTTCTGCATCGCCATAGCTCAAGCCCTGACCACGAGTCAGCAGCAAGTCAGTTACCGGGCGGGAGATATCGGTTCGGTCTAACTCGCTGTTGGGCCAGTCAAACGACAATCTGCCAGTAAAGTCGTAGCGCACTTTGCCGGCACTATCAGCGACCATTACATCGGCCAAACCAACACCTTCAGAGCCGGGTAACCAGGCCACTACAAAGGCGTCTGAGTTATTGAACTCGGCATTCATCCACAGGGGACGACCGGTCAAGAACACCGCTACCACTGGAATCTTTTTCGCTTTTAGTGACTTGAGCAAATCGAGATCGGCCTGGTAGCCATCGCGGTAAACCAGTGATTCGATATCACCCACACCTTCGGCATAGGGCTCTTCACCAAATACCACTACCGCCACATCGGGCTTCTTCACCCAGCTGTCGTCAGCGCTCAATTCAACCGAACCGCCATTATTTTCAACAGCTTGCTTGAGGCCAGCATAGATAGAGGTGGCACCGGGGAAATCACTATTTTGGTTTTCAGTACCCTGCCAAGTAATGGTCCAACCGCCGTTTTGCTTGCCAATATTGTCCGCACCGTCACCGGTAATCAGAACATGCTGCTTGCCTTTAAGAGGCAGCAGTTGGTTTTTGTTTTTCAGCAATACCAGTGATTTGCGCACTGCGTCTCGCGCAATAGCACGGTGTTCAGCAGAGCCAATAATGTCAGACTCTCCGGCTAGCACTCGAGTTGATGGCGCGCCTTTTTCAAACAGACCAGCACGAATCTTGGTGCGCAAAATGCGCGATACCGCATCATCGATACGGGCCATAGGAATGATGCCACTTTCCACTTGGGCCAAAGTATTGGTAATTAGGTTTTTCCAGCCCTGGGGTACCATAATCAGATCGATACCGGCGTTGATCGCCTGAGGACAGTTTTCAGTGGTACAGCCCTCAACTTGACCTACACCATCCCAATCACTAACCACCAAACCGTCGAAAGCCAGCTGCCCTTTCAAGACGTCGGTAATAAGCTGTTTATGGCCGTGAAGCTTCTTTCCATTCCAGCTATTGAATGACACCATCACTGACTGTACGTCAGCGTCAAGAGCACTGAGATAGCCCTGACCGTGCAACTCAAGCAACTGATCTAGATCCAGTATGGTATTGCCTTTATCGATACCACGATAAGTACCGCCGTCACCGATCCAGTGCTTCGCCGTAGCCACAACTTTTGAGGGGTCTGCAGCCAATTCGCCCGGCTCACCCTGAATGCCTTTAACGATCTCACCAGCATAGGCTTTGACCAGCGCAGCATCGCTACTATAGCCTTCGTAAGTACGTCCCCAGCGGTTGTCTTTGACCACTGCAACTGTGGGAGCAAAGATCCAATCGATACCAGTAACAGCCACTTCTCTAGCAGTCACTTCACCAATCTGGCGCAGCAGTTGCGGATCGTTCGCCGCACCCAGACCAATATTGTGCGGGAACAGCGTGGCACCGATCACATTGTTGTGGCCGTGGACCGCATCAGTACCCCAGATAATAGGGATACCAGTGCCGCCGTTAGAGGTATCTACAGAGGCATTGTAGTAATCGTCGGCAAGATCAACCCAGTCTTGGATAGCAGAGTTTTTACGCTCTCCGGGAAAGGAACCGCCGCCGTTAAGAATAGAACCAATATGGTATTTTTTAACATCTGAGGGAGAGACAAACTTAATCTCTGGCTGGATCATCTGGCCGACTTTTTGTTCGACAGACATGCCAGCCAAAATTGTTGCCACTCGCTTTTCAACAGCGGCTGCCTTATCTACAGCATTCTGGTCTTGTGCAACCAGCTTTACCGGCATCATAGACAATGCCAATCCAGCCACTATTGTTACCAAGCCCTTTGCCAAAGCGTAATTTTTATCTTTAACCATTATTAACTCTACCCTACCCTTTTTGGAAAACTGTACAGCATCACAAAGCAGTTACGATGCAATCTGCGTGGTTTTATCTGTCTGCACCACTTTTGCAGGGACGAATAAAATCCCCTAATAACGCTTAGTCTTTCATGGACGGCTGTGCTGTGGAAGATCATATGAGATAGTGGGTTTAATCACTGCGTTGAGTGGGGTCAACAGAGGGAATTTAGAAGGATATAAAGAGAATAATGAGAGAAGCGATTAAGCCAATTACTGAAATAGGCTNCGAATCGCCTCGCGGTAATTACGACTGACGCGCAATGAGTTGCCGTCGGTCAAATGCAGCAAACTGCCGCCCTTTTGCAGTCGGGTAACACTGACTACCCGCTCAATATTGACCACGGTGGAGCGATGGATGCGAAGAAACATTTTCTCATCGAGTTTTTCCAGCAGCTCGCGCAATGTACTGCGCACAATGTGAGTTTCGCCGAGGGCATGAACACACATATAGTCGCCAGCGGCGTCTACCCAGTCGATGTCGTCAAAGGGCACCACTTTAACCATGCCAGAATCACGGATCAGTAGCTTGCGCTTGATCCCCTGAGGTAAGTCTTCCTCTGCACCAGACACAGCTCCAGACTCTTTATGCAGTCGTTTGGTGATCTCCTCAATGGCACCAATCAGCGGCATTTTATGGCCCACCTCACTCTCTGGCGCCGATGCGCGCTCAAGCGCACGCTGCACAGCTCGCTCAATGCGCTCAGGATCAAACGGCTTGAGTAGATAATCCACCGCATGCAGATCAAAAGCATCTATAGCAAATTGATTGTAAGCGGTGGCAAAAATCACCATTGGCATGGCGTCAGACTGCATTGCCTTGACCACTTCGAAACCATTGACCCCAGGCATTTGAATATCGAGAAAGATTAAATCTGGGTGCAGTGAGCTGGCAGCGGCAATGGCAGCGCGACCGTTACTGCACTCGGCAATTATCTCCACTTCATCTATAGTGCTTAAAATAGCGCGCAACAGATCCAGAGCCAGTGGCTCATCATCGACGATAATGGTTTTCAATTTAGACATGTCTATACAGATCCACCTTTAAAATTCGTCACTATTTCTCCAGCACTAGTTCAGCATTACTCTCTGCGGTTTGCTTTTCCAGCGGCAGACGCATATAGATTGTCATACCACCAGCATCCGGGCTGCGTAATTCAAAAATATAGTTGTCGCCATAAAAAGCGCTCAATCGATCGACGGTGTTTTTAAGCCCAATTCCCGGCCCCGAGGCCAAGGAGTTAGAGTCATTCTGAATACCAGGTCCGGTGTCTTTGACCTCAATAATCAGATGTTCACCATCNAGTTTTGCATAGACGCTAATCTTACCGCCTTTTTCNGCTGGGGCAATGGCATATTTAATCGCATTCTCCACTAGAGGCTGTAATAGCAGGCTGGGAATCTTTGCATCGCTGGCCTCAGGCTCTATATCAAACTGCAGTTCTAGACGATCGGTAAAGCGGGTCTTTTCAATATCAAGATACAGTTTGAGGGCCATAACCTCCTGCTCTAAACTGACGCGTTTAATCGGGTCGTTCTCCAATGAATAACGCAAGAAACTACTCAACTGCATAATCATGGTGTTGGCATTGGCGGTGCTGCGACCCACCACCAGGGCAGAGATCGCATTTAATGTGTTAAATAAGAAGTGCGGATTAAGCTGGTAGCGAAGCATTTTTAGCTGCGCTTCCTGCGCCAGGGTTTCGGCACGGCTGCGTTTGAGCTGTTCCTCTTTATTCTCCGCCGCAAAGTTAAGTAGCGCTTCATGCTCGGACTGCAATAGCTGATAATATTTAATGCCGTGGTAGAGCGCCGCCCAGCATAAGAAAATCATGATCGAGCCAAATAGCCAGCCGCCAAAATCAGCCCAGACATTGGTCTCGTCGGTCATCCACAAAAATGCGCCAATCCGCAGAGCAGACCAGATTACTGAACAGAGCAACACTGACACCAGGGTTAGCAATAGGCGCGACAGCACTGGTCTGTTCCACAGGTAATGAAACACTGATCGCAAGGGCCAGGAAACGGCCACACCCAACACTGACTGCAATAGGGTATGAGAGATATAGGCGAGACTCTGCTGGTTGTACCAGAGAGTCAGACTAAAAAAGCTGACTAACGAGAGACTGAACCAACCGCTGACCTGCAAAAATAAAAACTGCGTGTTGCGGTCTCGGTAGAGCTTACCAAGCCAAGGATTGAGCGTAGTCTGATTCATAAACCTGCCTGTTGGCGTGACTTTTTTATTATTTGGCTATCATTTAGCCCTATATCTGGCCCTGTATCTAGTGCTGTATCTAGCCGTCTATCTGGCCGTCTATAATAGAGCTTTGCTATGAAAAGACAAATAACAACATTATCCAATCAGTGGTTTGTTTTACTGCTAGAATTTCCCCTTAAAATAACTCGCGCCGACTGACCCTATGACATCAGATTTGGATAGATCATTAATACCGCTTAAACAGCCAACCACACACAGCATCTCGTTTATGAATATCGACGCTCTCAAGGCCTCCCACCCAGAGGTTCGGAGACTCAAGCGCCAACAGCGCCATGCTGCTCACGGTAATAAGGTCTGGCGCTCTAGCTTTGTGCTGATCGATTATTTGAGCACCTGGGAGATACCAGACCATTCAAAGGTGATAGATATTGGCTGCGGCTGGGGGCTAACCGGAATCTATCTGGCGAAGAACTACCGGGCCCAGGTCACCGGTTTGGATATAGATGCCAGTGTTGAGCCCTTCCTAAAACTCCAGGCGAGCATTAACCAGTGCAGCGTGGAGTTTCAAGAACGCAGCTTTGAGTCTCTTGAAGATGCTGAACTGGCCGAGCTGCACACCTTGATGGGCACCGATATCTGTTTTTGGGATGAGATGACGACGCCGCTATTTGAGCTTATTCAGCGCGCTCGCGCCGCCGGTGTTGAGCAGGTGTTGATTGCCGATCCGGGCCGGCCACCGTTTTGGGATCTGGCCGATCGCTGTGTTGCCGAGCTCGGCGGCGAGGTGATCTCGAGAAGAATTGATCAGCCCTGGAAGACTGAAAAGTATATCCTTGCCATCGGCGGCCGTGACTAGGCCCAGCTCTTAGATTTTAAAAACCAAAGACTTTTTTCAAGACAAAAAAAATGCCCTTCTGTTCCTGAAGGGCATTTTTCGTTTCGCCTACACTGCATTGTTTACAAACTTAGAAAGCCATATTGAACTTGACGCCATAGTGGCGCGGCTTGCCAAGTGAAGCACGCATAAAGCCAGGGCCGCGATCGGCCCAGCTGCGCACTACTTCATCAGTTACGTTACGAACATAGAGCTCAACTGCCCAGGCGCTCTCTTCATTGATTAAACGAAGTGCGATGTCAGCAGTGGCAAAGGCGTCCTGACCTGAGTGCAAGGCACCCTCGTCAAAGTTACCCTTATCAAAGAACATCTCATCCTGCCAGTGCGCAGAAACTATTGGGCTCAGACGCATACCGTTGTGCAGGTACCAGTTGTGCTCAAAAGTAACTGTGGCTGAGTACTCGGGAGACCAAGGCATAGCATTGCCCTCGAAGCTTTGGAAGCGGCCTTCAAGATCATTGCCATCGATGGTGCGAGTGGTTTTGTCAGGGCAGTTAGTCAGACCAAGCAGTGCTCGCTCTAAACAGAACCAGTTGTCCTGAGAGTTCTCCAGCTCAGTGATCTCGGAATCCAACCAGGCAACCCAACCGTTTACGCGGCCGCCGTTGTAGGGGCGCCAATCAAACTCCAGCTCAACACCCATATTGCGCGTCTCACCAATATTTTGAGTAATCAGGGTACCAATATCACGACCAACAATGACACAGTCGCCTTCGCCAGTAGTACAGACATCTGTGCGGCCTTCGGTGTCATCATAATCAGCAGGCACTTGAATTTCAGCGCCTACACCAGTTATCGTGGCGTAGAAAGTATCCTGTAGATCAGTGTTATCCATCAAGAAGACATTACCCAACAAGTTTAACTTGCCATCGAGCATAGTGGCTTTAAAGCCCAGCTCGTAAGTAATGTTGTTCTCAGGATCATAATCAAATGTATCGGTAATATTACAGTCACAGATATCAACCGAATCACCAAAGCCACCAGACTTATAACCTGTAGCTACAGACCCGTAGAGGAACACGTCATCATTGACCAGATAGTCAAAGCCGACTTTCCAAGTACCTTTACTCCAAGCCCCTTTGTGGCTGTTATCCGAATACTGTAGACGGTTGAGGAAATCATCGCCTGCTGTACCCATATCATTGTCCAGCACGTCAGACTGGTATGGACCTGTACCACCAATACTGGCAGTAGGCTCTAGACCCAGGCGAGTCCACGACTCCATCCAAAAGGATGCAGCTGGATCATACAGGCCAATATTTGGCTGACGGTAGCCGGCAGTAATATAGTTGCGGCCTCCAACATCTTCTTTGGTGTCGTGGGTATAACGATAGCCCGCTGTAACATTGAGCTGTTCATTAACTTTGTAATCAAACTGCACAAAACCCGCGAGTGATTCAACCAAACGCTCTGGCTGAACAAAGGACTGAGCCAGCGGCAGGATGCCGCCACAGCAAAATGGGTCTTCAACATCAAAACGGATTTCGTTGTCTTCTTTCATATAGAAGACACCGGTGATCCATTGTAAATCAGAGTCAGACTGCGACTTAAGCTGCAGTTCAGAAACCACAGATTTATAGTCAGAGTAGTTGGTGCTCAGGGTCAGATCACTAAATGGCTGCATAGCCACATCGCCGTAGCCTAGTGACTCAAGCAACGGCAGATTGTTGACCAAGTTCGGGCATTCAACCATAGAACCATTGCCGCCCGTACATCCGTCAGGCGCTGCATTGTCATCGTACCAAGAACGCGTAATGCCATAGGCAGGGTGATCTGGATCAGTATAAACCGTTGACGCGTCGTGGACCTGTGAACGCTTCTGCTGTGAGTAGCCAACGCGACCTTCAAATACTACGTCTTCGTTGATATCCCAAGTGAGAACAGAACGCAGACCCAACATGGTCATATCCATCTCGCCGGGAACGTTAACACTGACATCGTACTGATCTTCTTCACAGGCAAAGAAAGTGCCTTCGGCTTTTTCACAATCCTTAAGGCTTAAGCCACCGGGAGACTTATCCTGAAAATAATCAGCAATCAGATCCAAGCTAACATCATTGGTTGGCTCGAAGCGCATACCCAAACGGGCACCACTGCGATCAACCGAGCCGTAAGCATCGCTATCGCTGACTTCGCGATTGCGACGCTGATCTACGTTGGGAATACCATCTGCAGCTACGTCGTAAGCACCAGTGGTGCTGCCGTCGCCGTCAGTGTCCCAAGCCAGATCAAACTTATCCTGAGTCTGGTTGTACCAAGTATCAGCCGTTTCTTTTAAGAAGCTGGCGCGCAGGGCCAGAACATCGTTAACCGGTAAATTGAACCAGCCTTTAACGGTACGCTGTGCGTACTTACCCATTTCTACTTCAATCTTACCTTCCTGCTGATCAAAGTTAGGACGGGCACTGATCACGTTGACGCTACCAGCGGTTGAGTTGCGACCAAACAATGTACCCTGTGGGCCACGACTGATCTCGACACGCTCAACGTCATACATCAACGCCAGACCGGCTTGCGGCCGTGGCGAATATAGACCGTCGAAATGCATAGCAACAGTTGGATCACCAATCTCGGTGAAGTTGTTCGAGGTCAAACCCCGCACAACGACCTGAACACCGGA